>MDTG01077379.1_pt1 | contig 94170 bp, 80 predicted proteins | sample 811421 | NCBI WGS metagenome assembly MDTG01 (sample SAMN05326645, study PRJNA326480) | marine metagenome | isolation source: seawater | place: Pacific Ocean: South East | collected 2011 | reverse complement strand
CCGGAGCGAGAATTGGCAGAGATGTACGACGTCAGTAGACCTACTATTCGCGAAGCCATTATTGCGTTAGAAGTTCGCGAGCGGGTAGAAGTTAAGACCGGTTCAGGCGTCTATGTAACGGCTCAACATACCTCTGCTTTCGCGGAAAAAATCATTAGTGCTTTTGAATTGACTCAAGCCAGAGCCCTGGTAGAAGGTGAAGCGGCCGCGCTCGCTGCACACTCAATCACTGATGCTGAACTGCAGGCTATTCAGCAAACTCTGTCTGATATGAAAACGGCAGACAATGCCGATCAGGCTGATCAACGATTCCATGCCATTATTGCTGAGGCCACCAGAAACACGGCTGTCGTAAATTGCGTGGAGAACCTTTGGCACATTCGACGGACGTCACCACGGATAATAGATGCTTACAGTGATGTTTGCTCGCAAAGCTGCGAACAGCGCCTTCAGGAACACACCAAAATTTACAATGCCATATCTAACCGCGATGCATGTGCTGCACGCCGCGCCATGCATGACCATTTCAACAGATTAATCAATGCGTTATTCGATGCCAGCGAGGCGAAGGCACTTGAAGAAATTAAGCGTAAGACAGATAAAACGCGGGATTTATATTCACTATCTCACTTACGGCAATAGATACGAAAAAAGGGCGTAACGCCCTTTACTTTCATACTTAGGGTACTCTGATGAGTTTATTTTTCAGCCTTTTAATTATTACCAATTTGTTGACCAAAATCAACTACCCCATCACTTTAATTACGTTTGTATAAGCGTTGTACATACTGCTGATTTTAATACTTGTTCTGGTTTTATCGTTTTTCCCTGATTCCAATTCCCCTTTTACGCAAGATAAACTACATTTATTGCTGAATAACAATCTAACCATTGGCACAGGGATGCGTTGCCTTAGGAAGTTTTAGTGGGAGCCCCTATGTCTATTCAGCGTAAGTTTTTAGCTGCTATTTCCATCGTGATTGCCGTATTTGCTCTTGTCATTGCGGGCATTACGGTGTTTACCACAGCGTCATCTGTCGATGAACAGGTTGCAAAACAGAAACAGCAGGTTGCCGATCGTTTACTCAACATTCTTACCGTTACTGATAGCCTTATACAGGAACGGGTTAAGAGCAGTATGACCTTGTTGAAGCAACGCGGCCTTGACATTGGCATGCCATCACAGGGCGACAATGTGATGGTAAAAACGACCTCAGCCAGACAGTTATACCTTGGTAATCAGCCCCAGGCCAATGACTTTACGCTGGTTGACAACCTGACCGCCGTCATGGGCGGTACTGCAACACTTTTCAGTAAAACGGGTGAAGATTACATACGGGTTAGCACCAACGTTATCAAAGACGGACAGCGTGCAATAGGCACTAAGTTAGCACCACAAGGCAAAGCGATGGCAAATATTGTCAAGGGCACAGCCTACTATGGTGCCGTCGATATTCTCGGCAGCCCTTATCTGACCGGCTATGAACCAATGAAAAACGCCGCTGGACAGGTCATCGGTATCTGGTATGTAGGTTATTCTGCTGATCTGAAGGTCCTCGAACAAGCCATTAGCCAAAGCCGCCTGCTTGAAGAGGGCTTCGTAGCGTTGCGCGACGGCAAAGGTAATATTCGCATGCATTCCAGCCATATTAACGATGCCGACGTTGAGCGAGCGCTGCAAGACAAGGATGCATGGTCTTCTGTAGTTGTCCCCTTTGAGAAATGGGGCTATGACCTGGTTCTGGTTGCTTCAGAGAGCGAGAAATCCGGCATGGTCAGCGCAGCGGTATTCACTGTCCTGATTAAGATAATCCTCGCCAGTGCAGCTGTGTTAGCCACTATATTTGTGCTGATTAACCATATCGTTGGCAAGCCTTTGGATGAATTCATCACCGTCGTCAACGATCTTGCCTCTGGTGAGGGTAACCTCACGTTTCGTTTTAATGCTGCCAGAAGTGATGAATTTGGCCAGATGTCACGGGGGTTCAATAAGCTACTTGAACAATTGCAGCACACATTGCAATCCGTCTCATCCGCTACAGATGCAATGCTGAGCCAGTCTCAACAACTTAACGATACGGCACAGCGTTCCAGTAACAGCGTATCGGCCTTGTCGAACGAATCGAAGGCCATCGACAGTGCCATTACTCAGCTTCAGCAAAACGCCGCGGCGGTGTGTGAAAATATAGAACGCGCGTCAGAAGCAGCGTCGGCCGCAGATGCTGATACTCGCACCAGTGTCAGTGTATTGTCTGCAACCATCAAAGACATCGAGGCCCAGGCACAGGATGTTGATGCGTCCGTCCAGGTAATAAATGAGCTGGCTAAAGCCAGCGAAGAAATTAGCGGAGTCATGGACGTGATCCGCAACATTGCTGAACAAACCAATTTACTGGCCTTGAATGCGGCCATCGAAGCTGCCCGGGCCGGAGAACAAGGCCGCGGATTTGCCGTGGTTGCCGATGAAGTAAGATCCCTGGCTAGTCGCACGCAAACGTCCACTGAGGAAATTCGCATTATGATTGAGCGCTTACAACAAGGCAGCAGAGAAGCGTCACAGAAAATGCAAAATAACAAAGAAAACGCCTATGCAACAGTAGAAGTCACGCAAAATGCCGGGACCTCATTAGAAAAATCCTTGGGTGCCGTTGCGACTATCACCACGTTGAACCAGGAAACCTCCGGCATGGCCAGTCACCAGAACGAGATTGCCAGAGAGGTAAACAAACGGTTGGGTGGCATTCAAAGCGTAGGGCAGGAAAATCTGACGTATGCTGCAACCGTGTCAGAAAACTGTGCCCGTCTGGTTGAACAAATCCAGCAAATGCAAAGTCAGTTGAAGCGTTACCGTTTTTAATTTGTTAACTGCGCGCCGTTATGCATGTCCATTGTAGTGGTTTGCATAACGGTGCGGCTGCAGTGCGTTGCGGTATAATTATTCAGAATAACTCTATCTTCGGCTCTCTCGCAGCCTCGGCGGGCGAAGGTTCCGTCACCTCATGCTTTGACGATAAATCAAAATGTATTTTTCGTTGGTCTTCCATGACATATTTTTCAAACATCTCTGCCGTCGACAGGTTAAACGTGTCATCGAATGTTTTGCGTTGGTCGATGAAGCTGGAAAACTGTCCGAACAAATCCACCAGCGCCTGATGCTCAAATTTCACGTGCTCTGCACGCTGACGAATAATGTCCTGGAACTGAATTTTACCTATAGCGCCACTCACTTTTGCCGCCACTGTTTTCGCACTGCCGGTGAAGCATGCCAGCATTTGCGGGCAAAATGCTTCCAGTTTGCGGTAATGCTCTGTGACGTTGGCCAGCGACTCAGAAAACGAAGTTAACATTTCGCATGTTTCAGTACTATTCGAGGTATTCATCAGCTTTTCGCCATGCACCTTGGCTGTCGACAACGCTGACTTGATGCCCGTTTCGATTCTCTCGGCGGCTTCAGAAGACTGGCTAGACAGGGTTCGAACCTGCTCCGCTACTACGGCAAACCCCCGCCCGTACTCCCCTGCTCTGGCTGCTTCGATAGCCGCATTCAGGGCCAGCAAGTTAGTCTGAAATGCAATGTTTTTCACCAGTTCGGTAAGCTCTTTGAGTTTATCGATTTCCTGCAGAACTTCCTGAATAGCTTTGTTGTGAGCCTCATCTTGCTCGCGCTGTGAGCTGATCAATTGAGTTATTTCTTCCAGGCGCTCGTTCACTGCCTGAATCTCGCGACTGCTGGCTTGTTGAATCTCTGCTGAGTCTTTCTCTGAACTCTGAATACCATCAATGCCATCCTGAATGGCACTTTCTATGTCATACAAGGCCCGCATCAATTCCATCGATGCATCTTCGGTAATGTTGGATATACCATCAATTTGACCATTCAGGATAGCAGCGTAATCTTCCACCTGAGTGTGGGTTTTATGCAGCTGCTCAGACGTCATGTCTAAATAGGCTGAGGCCGCTGCCACCTCGTCTTTAATGGCTTGTTTTTGCTTTTGCGAGACCAGTCCACTCCAGACCAACCAGGTTCCGCTAGTCAACAGGCTTGCTGTCAGAGCAACCCACTCTGGTGCCAACACTACCCACTGGGAAACCAGCGAGGTAAGGCCCCACCCTACCGCTACCGCACCGGTGCCGACCAGCGCACACTGATAGGCAATAACGGTAGACTTCACCTTGCCCCACAATGGCTGCAGGCGCGTCATGTACTGGTGGTATTTTTGTGTTAAATCTTGCATAACTGCCCCCTTAAGCGGCTGGTACAAGTTGCTTCACTATGCCTAGCAGTTGTTCTGGCTCTACTGGCTTAACCAGCCAACCGGTCGCACCTGCTTGCTTTGCTTCATCGCGTCGGGTTTGCTGAGACTCTGTAGTTAGCATCAGAATCGGCGTAAATCGAAATTTGCCGTTCTGTTTTATATTTTTAATCAGTTCTATGCCGTTCATTCCCGGCATGTTTAAATCTGTGATGATCAACTTGGGAGAGGCACTTGCCAATGTATCCAGTGCAGACGGACCATCCGGCGATTTGATAACATCGTATCCGGCCCGTTTTAGTAACATCTCCATACTCATCAGCATAGTGGCTGAGTCGTCAATTAAGTGAATAGTGGCCATAACTTTTCCTCATACGTATTGCATAAAATCTGAACATAACTGCTGATAGTCTCTGGCACCGTTTGAATCGGGCGCATATAACTGCACAGGTTGCTGGCTGGCAAATGCTTCCGCCAGGGTAATGTTTCTTCGAATAAAAGGCAGAATGCGACGCTGTCCGAATCGCGCCTCCCAGTGTTGTAGAATTTGTCGGTGCAGTTTCAATTGCTTGTCGACCATGACAGGTAACAACAAGATCTGCTGTGCTTTCAACTGGCGTTTTCTCACCGCTTGCATGCAGGTGTTAACCAGTTTAATGACCCCGCTGGATGCCAGAGGCGTCGGTTCGGCAGGCACCACGATGGTATCGGCTACGCTCATGGCCCCAAGCAGCACGGTGCCGAGCGTCGGCGGCGTATCGATGACGACATAGTCGTAGTCTTGTTGCACCGACGCATGGTTAACAAGCGCGCCCAACCAGGTTAAATCGTCTGGTGCGATAAACTTTTCCTGATTGGGTTGGCAAATGTGTAAATACTCACTTACTTTGGCCAGCCCTTTAAAAAATGACTGGTTCTGTAACCAACCAGGGCTAGTAAGTTCAGCGTCCTTACACATGGCTTTGAATCCTTCCTCTACTTGTCCCTGGTTGTCGCAATCAATGACCAGTACACGTTTGTTACAACGGGCAATTTCATGGGCCAGGTTAACCACAGTGGTGGTTTTTGCTGTGCCGCCCTTGCGGTTTGCCACTACAGTTACGCGCGCCAAAATCATGCCTCCCTCCCGTTTGTTATTGCCTGTCTCAGCCATTGCCAGTTTCCGGCTTCCGGCCACACGCTGAACGCGGGTCGATGATAAATAAGCACCTGAAGAACGGCGGTATGAGCACTCACCAACTTTTTGGCATTAACCTGACCTTTGGGATGCGACACCAGCCATTGCTCAAGCTCTTCGGCAGCATCAATTTCACAGTGGCCGTCCAGTACAATCACCTTCTGTTTAGCAACTATCGGCATGACAACAACTCCTGCAGGTTAATAATGAGTAATACCCGGCCATCGCCCAACAAGGCGGTACCTGAGAAGTGATTGAATCCAGCCATGACCCCTTCAAGCGGCTTCTGAATCACATCAATGCCCTCGTGGAACTTGTCGATGATTAAACCGAAATCGCCCTGGCCGTTATTTACCACCAGCACACACACTTCATCGGACTCGTTGTCGCTGACAGGCAATTGCAGCAGGGTACGTAAACAATGCAGTGGGATAATTTTTTCACGCAGCATCAACACGGGGTTGTTGCGGATCATTTCAATATCGCGCTGCGACACCTTCACGGTTTCCACCACAGAATCCAGACCAATGCCAAACATTTGGTGGTTCACTTCGAACATCATGATGCGATTTACCGACATGGTTTGCGGCAGAATCAGTTTGAACTGGGTGCCCTCTCCGACTTTACTTTGCATTTCAATGGTGCCACCCGCCTGCGCAACCATGGTGCGCACCGCATCCATCCCTACCCCACGACCCGACAAATCAGACACCTGTTCGCTGGTCGAAAAGCCAGCGGCAAAAATCAGCTGCAGTGACTCTTCTTCGGTTAGCGTATCAAGCTGATGCTCCTGGATGATCCCTTTTTGGTACGCCAGCATTTTTATCTTTTCAGCATCGATGCCTTTACCATCATCACGGATTTCGATCACCACATTGTCGTCCTGAGGCATGGCACTCAGCACAATGGTGCCGGTTTCAGATTTACCTGCAACACCACGATCTGACGGGGCTTCGATGCCGTGGTCGATACTATTGCGCAACAGATGAATCAGTGGTTCTGACAAGGATTCAATCAGGTTCTTATCAAACTCGGTGTCTTCACCTTGCATAACCAGATCGATTTTCTTGTTAAGTTTTCTGGCCAACTCTCTCACCAACCGGGGATAGCGTTGGAATACATGGGAAACCGGCACCATTCTGATTTGCAACACGGCGCTTTGCAGCTCTTCTGTCAGGCGGTTAACAATAGAAAAATGAGCCTTGATCTGCTTGCTCAGCTTGCGGCCTTCCTGAATGTCTTCAGCTTGTTTAGCAAGATACGGCAGTGAGTTTTTTGCAACCGTTAATTCACCAATCAGGTCCATCAGGTAGTCGATTTTCTCCTGATTCACTTTCAGTGTTTTCGGCGCCTGACGTTCTTGTTTTGGTGCCGACTCTGCAGTCTCGGAGACAGTTTCGGTTGTTTCTGGCGCTGCCGTTGATTCCTCAACCACAGGTGTTACTAACTCGTCTGGCGCGTCCTCTGTTTCGACAGGAGTAGTCGCGTTAAGCAACTGTTCAATGGCATTTGCCAGCTGGTTCGGGGTACTTGCCTCCTGAGTGTGAGATTCGCCTAGCAGTCCGGTGACGATGCGTTTAACCGATGGGAACACCGGAGAATCGGCATTGTTATTCATCGACTGAAGTATGATGAGCTGCTGCGACAGGATTTCATTACGAGCTTGATTCACCCCGGTATCTTCCGGCGTTTCATTGTCTTGATTTTGCTGTAACGGCGTGTCGGCTGATACATCCACGCTGTCGTTATCGGCTGGGTGGGTGACACTTTCCAGTAACGCCGTTAACGTGTCTGACTGGCAAATAAGCTGGAAGATACGACACATTGCGGCTTCTTCTGGCGTCACATCCTCGCCCATGCCGACCATCTCTGCCAGACGTGCGCTGTGCTGCATATCGCCATCGAGATAAGCCTGCCAAAGCTCGCCTTGCTCGGCAGCAACCAGGTACTCCTCACTCGCAGCCCAGAATGCGCTTACCAGTTGTCCAAGGGCAATGCTCTCACGCTGATACTGGCCTTCGTAATACGCAAAGTGATTGGCAATGGCGGTGTCATCGGCACTGCTATGCACAACAATGCCCAGGTGACATTGAAAGACATCGTTCAGCGCGTCTTTTGACGGCGTGACCTGAATGGCAATAAGCTCAGGCGTATTTGTAGCAACCGTGAGCGGGTCTTCTCCCCGGAAAAAACAATCAGAATCCGGAGTGTAATTCACCTGCCATAGGGGTTGTTCGCACTCTAACGCCGCTTCGATACACTGTAATTGCGTTTGACTACCCAGCGCTAGAAAACTTTCTGGTGCGGCACTCACACTAGCTGAGGCTTCACTCTGCTGGGCGGCCTGCTCGCTTTCACCGCCATCAGCATCGTCTGTGTCGGCATGAATACAAGCTCGGATCCTACCGGCCAGTTCAGTGGAGATGGGTTGCCACTTCTCTACGTTTTCACTACCGGATTCCAGCTCATCAAACCAATTGGATATTTGATCCAATGCTTCCAGTAACAGGTCGCACAGCGATTCATTTAAGGGCGTGCTGCCATCTCTCAGGCTATCCAACAAATCTTCCGCAGCGTGAGCTAACGACGTCAGAGGTTTTATATCAAATAAATCTGACGACCCTTTGATGGTGTGTAAGTCCCGAAAGACATTGTCGATAGCGTCCTGTGAATAGCCATCGCTGTGCAGTTTTTCGAGAAGCAGACTGGCAGACTCCAGGTTTTCCCGGGACTCGCCAATGAAAACGTGCAGTAAATCACTCATAACTTACCTCGCCTAACATCAGCGACACCAGGGTACTTAGCTCATTGGCGTCTACCGGCTTATTCAGATAGAAATTCGCGCCGACGCTAAACGCCTTATTCGCATCCTTGGTTTCAGACTCTGTGCTAATCATAATGATGGGCACTGCATTGAGTTCGTCGCTGGCACGAATGGCCTGACACAAGCGATAGCCATCCATTTTCGGCATGTTGACATCTACCATAAACAAATCAATGTCTTTACCGGTGGCTTTCTCCAGTGCCTCAATGCCGTTTTCGGCTTCTTCGATATGTCGCGTAGCATTGGCAACGATGGCTTTGTGGTAGCAGCGCACTGTCGTGGCGTCATCAACGATCATGATAGTTTTCATTAGCGGCTACCCCCGGTGAGTGGTTTTTGATACACAATCACATCGCCCACCTTTCTGACTTTAAACAGTGAACAAATTCGACTCATTGACTCTGAATGTCCCAGAAAGATGAAGCCGCCTGGGTTTAACGCATCGTAAAGGACCTGCGCTGCGCGTTGACGAGACTGGTCGTCGAAGTAAATAAGTAAGTTGCGGCAGAAAATCAGGTCGAAGCGCGATAGCGAGCGACTCTCTTTTGCTGCCAGAATATTGATTAAACAGAACGACACTGACTCGCGAATGTCGTCACACAACTGATAGTCGTTGCCAGTTTTCTTGAAATATTTGCTCACCACGGGAGCCGGAATATTCTGAATAGAGCGTTTCGAATACAGCCCTTTTTTGGCTTGTTCCAATACCCGGCTGTCTATGTCTGACGAAACGATTTCCACATCCCGCTCAGCCAGACCTCGCCAGTATTCGAGCAGATAAATAGCAATGCTGTAAGGCTCTTCACCGGTACTGGATGGCACTGACCATATCCGCAAATCCTTGCCCGGCGGACGAATGTCACTGAGTTCGTCCATCAGGCAGCTGACCATGGCTTCAAACTGATAGTGCTCACGGAAGAAATAAGTTTCGTTCACAGTCATCGCATTTACCAGGCTCTGAAACTCCTCGCCAGACGCCTGAAAGCGCATGAAGGTAAAGTATGAACGGAAATTAGCGTGTCCCGTTTCTTTCATACGCTCATACAGTCTCTTGTCGACAAAATAGCGTTTTGACGGTTCGAAGAAGATCCCGGTTTTGCGGTAAAACAGACTGCGGAAGCGCTCGAAATCCGCTTCGCTGATCTGTTCTACAGTTTCTTGGGCTATATCATTCATTAGCGCAATCCACCAACTGTTTGCTGACGGTATCAATGGCAAAACAAATATAGCCATTGTCAGCGAATTTTGTCCGGGCACTCTCAAGCACAGGTAAGCTCGACACATCACCAATTTCACTTAGCTTGTCGATTGCGGTTCCCACCACGTTGATACTACTGTCCGACTGAATGACCTGATGCAGCCAACTGCGTGCATCGTGATGTTGAATGGCGCCAATGATATCGACGGCAAAAATACGTGTATCGGTATCCACGTCACTCAGTAGCTCAAGTACGTGTTTTGCAAACAACTGAGGCTGCAGTTGAAAAAGCTGAATGGCTGCATTGCGCACCTGAGCGCTGTCTGATTTAAGACACTGGGCAATATCCGGTACAAGGCTTTCATCCACCACAGACTGGATTGCACTGAACAATACCTCGATAACAGACTCATCGGCTTCATCGGGAACGCGTGCCATCAGTGCACTCGCTGCTATTGATTCACCTATTAATTGCTGGGCGGCGTCGCGACGGATATCTGCATCGGGACTTTGTAACAAATGACACAACTCATCGACCGATTTAGCCTCTTCAGGCGGCTCAGTTGACAGCACGGTAGTTGTTTTCTTTTTTAATCCCATTGCAGTTCTCCTACGCGCAAATACGCATTACTGTTTGAGCAATATGGTGGCTTTCCAGAATATGGTGTACGCACCCTGCTTCGATAAGTTCCCGAGGCATACCGAACACGGTTGCCGTCGCTTCGCTCTCGGCAATGACCGTTGCCCCCCGGTTGTATGACACCGACATAGCCGCCACGCCGTCACACCCCATACCGGTTAACTGAATACACAGCAACCTGGCGGGATCAAATTGTGAGTTTGCGCTTTCCACCATGCGGTCGACGCTGGGATGCCACAGGTAATTGGGGTTAGCTGGTACCGGTCTTACAGCCAGGTGGCCGCCGTCTTTCAGGAACACCACATCGGCTTCGCCTTTCGCGATATAGGCGGCACCTGGCATCAGGCGCATCTTTTCGGACACCTCAACAACCTTTAGCTGACAAAGCTTGTCGAGGCGGTTTGCCAGTGCCTGGGTAAACGCCATCGGCATGTGTTGGGAAATGACAATCGGCGCTTTAAAATTGGCAGGCAAGGCGGTTAGCAACTGCTCCAGTTTTTTCGGCCCGCCAGTAGACACCCCTACCAGTACACAATCGATGCGTGTCCTGGCTACCGGTGTCGCTTTCGCCTTCTGAGGTGTTTCCGTTTTTTTAGCCGGCGCCGATGTCACAGTCGTCTTTCTGACTGCTTTTCTTGCCGATACGCCCCTTGTTAGCGACTGGATTTTAGAGATCAGCTCACTCTCTATACTGGAAATGTCCGTCGACACCGTACCACCGGGCTTAAGCACATAATCGCTGGCGCCCAGGGCTAGTGCTTCCAATGTGACCAGCGCGCCCTTTTGCGTTAGCGAGGAAAGCATGATAATCGGACAAGGGTGCACCTTGTTGAGTAGGCTTAAACACGTTATGCCGTCCATCTTCGGCATGTTGATGTCTAATGTGATCACATCGGGCTTTTCCCGGACTGCAACATCAATGGCCTCTTCACCGTCGCGAGCGGTAACCACCTCCAGGCCGTTACGTGAAAACAACTGACTAAACAGTTTACGCATGAGCGCTGAATCATCGACGATTAACACTTTTACGTTCATGTTTGCCCTCTACCTCTTAACCAACTGTTACTTCACTGTCCGCAAGCAATACCTGCGGGTCCAACAATTGAATGATCCGGCGTTCCTTATCCAGCTTTATGATTTCATTGAGTAGCTGTGACTGAGAATTCGATAAGGTAGGTGCCTTTTCAATAACGCCCAAATCCACGGTTTTGACTTCTGCAACACCATCTACAATAAAACCGGTTTTGTGCTGACCTCGGGTCAGGACAATAATGCGCTGACGCTCAGACGTTTCCGCCATCATCAGACCGAGACGCGTTCTTAAATCAACGACCGGTAAAACCGTGCCTCGCAAATTCACTACGCCCCGCAGGTAGTCTGGTGTATTGGGTACACTCTCCAGCTTTTCAGGCACACGGGTAATTTCCTGGGTCAGCTCAATACTGACACCGTATTCCTGACCGTCGATCCAAAACACAACAAACTGTTTTGAATTGTCTTCTGAGAGCAATTCAGCGTCTTTCGCTTCGTTCATAGCGGTATCCTCTTGCAGGGGCTCAATATCGGCCATTGCATCATTCAATGAACGTTCAAAAATCGTAGCCAGGTTGACAATGGAGACCAGGCGCTTACTGTTTTCGACCCGATACACAGATTCGAGGGCGCCATCACCCATCCCTTGACTACAAAACTCAGGGACCGGCTCAAGTGCATCCACTTTGATGCTAATCACGTTACTAACACGCGAGACAACAAAGCCCACACTGCCAATTGCCGACTGACTGTTATTCACGATAACGATGCGGGACGCATCATTGATTTCGCCACGACACATGCCCAGATTGGTAGCCAAATCGACAATGGGAATAATCCGCCCACGTAAATTCACCAGCCCTAACACAGACGGGTGACTCTCGGGCAAAGCGGAAATCTCAGTCGGTACGCGCACGATTTCCTCTACATCCTGCAGGTGAAAGGCAAAGCCCTGCTCTTCTATTGAGAAACAGACGAGTTGCTCATGCTGAGACTCTGACTCTTCATCGGCTTTCTCCTGACCACCCATTGCAGCCTGCGACAGTGATACCTGATGCTGACCACTGGTAACCGGATTAACAACCTGAGCCGTTACCAGCTTTTCAACCGATAAAATTTGCTCAATGGGTTGTTTGTCTCGTTTAATGATGCCGTCCAGGTAGTCGTAGGCAATCGAGCCTTCCCAGGACTTATCATTCTCGATGCAATCGTGATTAATGCTGTTCACTCGGGTAACGCGGTCCACCAGAAACCCGGTAACCCCCATGCTGGACTCCACCACGATAACGCGAGAATAATCCGTCTGTTCTCCTGGCTCACCCATCAGGGTGAACTGCAGATCATAGACGGGGAGCACGTTACCTCGTAAATTTGCCAGACCAAGCATTTGGGGTGGGCCTAATGGCACCTTCACCATGGTGGGCACCCGAATGATTTCACCGACGGTCAGCATGTTGAAAGCAAATCGCTCTTCGCCCAACAAAAAGGAGACAAACTGTGACTCTGTTTCTGTGGCGTTGTCGTTGTTTTCTATCACTTCAGACATAACTGCCTCCAACCTGTGTTAGTTGCTTTGCATTTCATCAGCAACAGACGCGATTTCTTCAATAGAACGCGCCAGGTCTTCCATGCCCTTGCTCTGTTGCTCTGATGCACTGAGTGCTTGCTGACAGTTGCTGCTGGCCTGTTCGTTGGCTGCGGCAATTTGCTCCAGACCTTTTTGCGCTTGCGCAACTGCTGCTGCAATTTCTTCACTGGTATTCTGCATGTCGCGGTTGTAGCCAAGTACTTCAGCCATATCAGTGGCGATGTCTGCAATGTCTTTGGTCGTTTGCTGTGCCTTGAGTACTTCGCGATAGGCACTTTCGGCAACATTGCTCAAATCTGTTTTCACATTGACCGTTTGATCCTGAATGCCTTTGATAAGGTCTTTGATTTGCTCAACGTTTTCAGCCGCTTCGTCGGCGAGGCTTTGGATGTCAGCTGACACTACCGCGAAGCCTTTACCGTACTCACCGGCGCGAGCGGCCTCAACTGCACCATTGACTGCCAGCATGCTGGTTTTAACCGATACCGTCGTAATAGTATCGATGACTTTGTCTATCTGACGGGTCATGACTTCCATTTGGTTGATCGATTCAACATTGCGCTTACTGGTTTCAAGAGCCGAGTTAATGCCGTTAACCATCTCTTCGATCAGCTTGCGATTCTTCTGCAGTAAATCGGTGATTTCACCACCACGAGTGAGGGCCTGATCAGACTGAGACGACGCTTGCTCTACGCCATCCTTGAGCTTTTCGATGTTGGTTACCGCATGAGCAACCGCGCTGGCAGCCTGTTGTGCACCGTTATTCACCTGATTCAGTGCAGTCGCAATTTCAGTGGCAGACCGATTGATTTCTTCCAGACTGGCCGAGAGTTCTTCAGCTGATGCTGCAACCTCTTCCGCGCTCTTACTGATATCAGTACTGTTTTTGAGCTCTTCCGTCACTATTTCCAGTGACTGTGCGGCTTTTTCAGCCTGTGTTAACGCGCTACCTTGTTCTGTCACGTTACTGGACACTTCCTGCGCTGCAGAAGATTGCTCATCAGCCGCACAAGAAATGGACTCTGAGCTTGTCTGAATGTCTTTGGCGGCATTGTCCATTTCGCGAATTTTAACCTGCAGATCTGCAGATCCATTCGCAATCGTGGCCATATCGTCCTTTATCTGTACCAGTTGGTTAGTCACCGCCTCGCCTTTGGTGACTTCTTCCAACGCAGCCTCTGCCGACATTTTTACAGCATCAGACACCTTGTTTGACTGCTGCTGAATTTGTTCGATTTGTTTGGCAATGTCCGCTGCACTTTTATCAGAGACTTCAGCCAACGCCCTCACCGTATCAGCAACTACTGCAAACCCTTTCCCATGCTTGCCCGCACGACCGGCTTCGATTGCAGCATTTAGCGCCAGTAAGTTTGTTTGATCTGCAATACGGGTAACTTGTTTAACTGCTTCACCAATGTTGCTGGCTTGCTGTTCCAATTCGCTCATCATCACCACGGAACGAGACTGATGCTCAGACGCCGTTTTCACGCTCGACATCATCGTAGACAAATCTTCAACAACGCGTTCTACAAAGGTTTGCAGCGTATTGGTTTTGGTGAGGGTATTGCCGGATAGATCAAGTTGCGCCCCCAACGACTTGCTAATCTGAACGATAGCGGCCAGACTTTCCTGGCTTGCACTGCTCGATTGCTCGGCACCGGTAGCAATCTCAGTGATAGCAGTGCCCATTTGGTCAGCGGCACTGGCGGCTTCGTTAATTCCGGTAGCAAGCTGTGCACATGCTGTAGCAATTCGCTCTGCTGCCTGCTGTTGACGAGCTAGGGTACGGGCACGCTTTCGCTGCTCTTCTGCCTCACGTCGCATTTTAGGATCTACGCGAACCGTCGTATTGGTCGCAGCGGGTTCTGAATGTTTTTTAAGGGCCATGGGTTACCTCACTCGTTCACGGCAATATTGCAATGCGTGTTTTTACTATACGAATGAGACAAAAAATTAAGGTATTAAACCAAATACCTTTATTACTTAATGTATACCTTACTCACTTGAAATCAGCATAGTTACACAAAATATACACAATAGACATTTAGCATAAAAGTCACTATTGTCATACATGGATTCTAGAAAAATTAACCAGTTACGTGAGCAACTAGGTGTTTTCGGAATAGCAGACATTGTTTCTGGATTTTGTCTATCTATACTTAAGTTGCATGCGAATACGAATTTAACGCTGTATAAACTTAAGTATAAGGGTACATAAGCTGAGGCTTATGTGTTGAATCCATTAGGGATTTACAACTTGAAATAGCGGGATTGTATAGCGTCAATCCCGTTAGTAGGACGTAAGTGTACAGCGCGTTATTTGTTAGCAATATAGCCTTGTAAGGCGTCAATGATAGCCACATTAGCAGCAGGGAAGGCGCTTGCATCGAGGGTGTCTATACTCAACCACTTGCCGGGTTGGCCTTCGTTACCTACTGGCTCGCCTTTAAAGCCATCAACGATGAATACAATCAGCTTAACCTGCTTATCTCCATAGTCATGGGCAATGGTTATCAGAGGATCCGTATGCGTTATTTCAATTGCAATCTCTTCCTGTAGTTCTCGGAATAGCGCTTGTTCAGGGGATTCCCCTGCCTCAACCTTACCACCCGGAAACTCCCACTTACCGCCCTGATGTTTATCATTCGACCGCAAGCACACAAAAGTTTGATGGCCTCTTATTACCACGCCTACCGCGACTTCAACGACTTTCATAATCACCTCAAATGAAAAAAGGGGCACGATTGCCCCTTCTGAACATTACCTATTGCAGGCTACGATAATTTACCGTGACACTGCTTGTATTTTTTACCCGAACCACATGGACAAGGATCGTTGCGACCTACCTTAGGGCCGGTCCGCGGCGCTGATGCCTGCGCGGCTTGTGGGCCACTGGCTTCCGGACCAGGTTCACCATCAGCATTGGCGTGCTGATAATTCTTTGGTACATCATCGGCCTGACGGCGTTGCTCTTCTACTTTTTCAACATCCGACTCGGCACGAACCTGAACCCGGCTAAGGATGGTGATCACTTCGCCTTTCAACGCTTCCAGCATTCCTGAGAACAGTTCGAAGGCTTCGCGCTTGTACTCTTGTTTAGGGTTCTTCTGCGCATAACCTCGCAGGTGAATACCCTGGCGCAAGTGGTCCATGGCAGCCAAATGTTCTTTCCAATGGCTATCCAGGTTTTGCAACATAACGGCCTTTTCGAATTGACGCAGTACGGCTTCACCCACCATGTCTTCTTTGGCTTTGTAGGCAGCAGTAAGCTCGTCCAGAATCTTTTCACGAAGCTTTTCTTCGTACAGCTTATCGTCGTCATCCAGCCACTTTTGAATCGGTGCGTCGAGGGCAAAATCTGCTTTCAGGCGTTGCTCCAGACCATTGACGTCCCACATCTCTTCAAGTGACTGTGGAGGAATGTACTCGTCTACAACACCACTGATCACATCTTCGCGGATCGCCTGGATAGTGTCACTGATATCACCTTCGTCGAGTAATTCATTGCGCTGTTCGTAAATAACTTTACGCTGATCGTTGGCAACATCGTCGTATTCAAGCAACTGCTTACGAATATCGAAGTTTCGGCCTTCTACTTTGCGCTGGGCATTTTCAATGGCGCGGGTAACCCAAGGGTGTTCAATGGCTTCACCGCGCTCCATACCCAGGCGCTTCATCATGCTCGCCATTTTTTCTGACGCAAAAATACGCATCAGAGCATCGTCTAACGACAAATAGAAACGCGAGGAACCCGGATCTCCCTGACGACCGGCACGGCCACGTAACTGGTTGTCAATACGGCGAGACTCGTGACGCTCGGTACCAATGATGTGCAAACCACCGGCGGCCAACACAGCTTCGTGATCTTTCTTCCACGCTTCTTTGATTTTAGCTATCTGCTCTTCAGTCGGCGATTCCAGTTTGGCGACTTCTGCCTGCCAGTTACCGCCCAAGACGATATCCGTACCACGACCGGCCATGTTGGTGGCGATGGTCACCGCACCAGGACGACCCGCCTGTGCTACAATATCAGCTTCCTGAGCATGGAACTTCGCGTTAAGTACCTTGTGCGCGATTTTCTCTTTCTTCAGAATGCGCGCGATTAGCTCAGAATTTTCAATGGAGATGGTACCCACCAACACAGGTTGTCCGCGTTTCACGCAGGCCTTGATGTCTTCGACAATAGCTTCGTATTTTTCCTGTGCAGTCAGATAAATCAGATCTGCTTTGTCGTCACGAACCATTGGACGGTTAGTTGGAATAACCACTGTTTCCAGACCATAAATATGCTGGAACTCAAAGGCTTCGGTATCTGCTGTACCTGTCATACCTGACAGCTTTTCGTACAAGCGGAAGTAATTCTGGAACGTTATAGAGGCAAGCGTTTGGTTTTCGTTTTGAATCCTTACACCTTCTTTGGCTTCAACAGCCTGGTGTAAGCCTTCAGACCAACGACGGCCTTCCATTGTACGACCGGTGTGTTCATCAACAATAACGATATCGTCGTCTTTAACGATATAATCAACGTCTTTGGCGAATAGCTTGTGGGCACGAAGTGCAGCATTGATGTGATGCAATAGCGAAATGTTACCCGCGTCGAATAACGACTCATCTTCAGGGAGCAAACCTTCACGCTTGAGAATTTCTTCAACGTGGATCTGACCTTTTTCGGTCAGGTGGATTTGCTTGGCTTTCTCGTCGATGGTGTAATCGCCGTCGCCGTGTTTATCTTCTTCGTCTTCTTTATCCTGCTGAACCAATTCAGGGATCACGCGATTAATGCGCTTATAAAGCTCTGAGCTATCTTCTGCAGCGCCAGAAATAATTAGCGGCGTACGCGCTTCGTCAATGAGGATGGAGTCAACTTCATCGATAACCGCAAAATACAGCTCGCGCTGAACACGGTCCTGCGGACTGAACGCCATGTTGTCGCGCAGGTAGTCGAATCCAAATTCGTTGTTGGTACCGTAAGTAATATCTGCCTGATAGGCTTCGCGCTTTTGCTCAGGCGCCATACCAGGAATATTACAACCCACCGTCAGGCCCAAAAACTCAAACAAGCTTCGGCTCCAGTCGGCATCACGACGTGCCAGATAATCATTCACGGTGATAACGTGAACGCCGCGACCCGTCAGGGCATTCAAATAGGTCGGTAATGTCGAGGTCAGGGTTTTACCTTCACCCGTACGCATTTCAGAAATTTTACCCGAATGCAGTACCTGACCACCCAGCATCTGTACGTCAAAGTGACGCATGCCATAAACGCGTTTACTGGCTTCCCGGACAACAGCAAATGCTTCAATCAGGATGTCATCAAGGGTAGCGCCGTCTTTCAGTCGTTGCTTGAATTCTTCAGTCTTCTGCTTCAGTGCGGCGTCGTCCAGTCCTTCAAACTCGGCTTCCAGAGCATTTATGGCGTTAACGTGCTTTTGTAATTTTTTTAATAGTCGGTCGTTTCGACTGCCAAAAACTTTTCTGAGAATGCTTGCAAACATTGTGTTGGTATTTCCACTGCTGTAATCAAAAATAACCAGCGACCGGCTAACCCGGTGCTCGTCGCGTATCAGACTGGTTTGATAGAGACTACGTTACTTGTTGTAAACGTATGGAAGAGGATCGACTTTCTGGCCGCTTTTAATGACTTCATAATGCACATGTGCACCCGTCGAACGCCCGGTACTGCCCATTTGTGCAATAACCTGCCCTTTGGTGACCAGATCGCCTTTGTTTACCATTAGCGAGTCGTTATGTCCGTAGCGTGTCACGAGCCCATCACCGTGCTCAATCTCCACCAGTTTGCCATAACCGTACCTGTCACCTGACCAGGTTACAATGCCTGCGGCAGTAGCAACGACATCGTCACCCACTTCGCCGGCGAAATCCAATCCACTATGCATAGCAGGCTGACCCGTAAAGGGATCGGCACGCATGCCATAGTAGGACGACAACCATCCTTTCTCTATCGGACGACCCGATAAACTAATCTGTTCATCTATATGGTGTCCGGTAACCAATCTTTCAAGGGCTTCCAGTTGCTGCTGTTTATACTGCAACTGACTGCCTAATTCTTCTATAGGTGTAAGTAACCTGTCCTGTTCGTCCTGTAGCTGTTTTGCGACAGACACTGACGCTAACCCGAAATCCTGCACAGACTGTTCATCGATACCCATGGCTTTTGCCAGCACCTGTGTTTTCGCGTCAATTTTATCTAAGGTGAGCCTCATTGCACTGAGCTGTTCTGTCAGGGCTTTTACTTGCTCATTCGTCGCAGATTTTAATGCATCGACTTCCTGTTGCTCGGCTTCAAGCACATTTTGAGCAATTTTGACGCGGGCGAAATTTTCGAGGGAGGAATCAGTTGAACGGCTGGAAACTAACACAAACAGCGACGACAATACGGTCAGGCTCACAATAGAGCGCACGCTCATACTGTGACGAACCCGTCGTTTTTTGCCTATAAATGTGACTGTTAATTTCATCGCTGTGTCTTATGCGCACCGGAGTGCTTCGCGTTCTTTAGTTTTATTTCGTGTTACAAACTTGCTAAAAATAACACGTTTCGCGCTATTTTAGCGATATTTCCTTTAAATAAACAACAAAAAAGCCGCCCTGAGGGCGGCTTTTTCAGCAAATTCTCTTATATCAGAGCGGGTTGCGCGTAGCGAATAGGCGCTTCTTCCTGCGACTCGTAAGTCACATATTCCCAGCAATCCTGCTGTGCCAGCACGGCATTTAGCAATTTATTGTTCAAACCATGGCCAGTTTTGTATGCCGCCAGTTCACCAATAATGCTATGACCACCAAGGTACAAATCACCAATAGCGTCGAGGATTTTATGCTTCAGGAATTCGTCATCATAACGCAAGCCTTCCGGGTTCAGTACGCGGTAGTCATCAAGTGCTACCGCATTTTCCATGCTGCCACCCAATGCCAGGTTATTTGCGTTCATGTACTCCAGATCACGCATAAAACCAAAGGTTCTGGCGCGGCTGACTTCGTTTACGTAGGAGCACGAATCAAAGTCCATGACCATATGCTGACGCGTCTGGCTAATAACCGGGTGCTCGAAATCGATTTGGAAATCGACGCGGAAGCCGTCATAAGGACGTAATTCTGCCCATTTGTCGCCGTCTTCAACACGCACAGGCTTAGTCATGCGAATAAAACGCTTAGGCGCGTTTAACTCTTCAATTCCGGCCGATTGCAGCAGGAATACGAAAGGGCTGGCACTACCATCCATGATCGGTAGTTCGTTGCTGTTTACCTCAACAATAATGTTGTCGATACCCAGACCTGCCAAAGCAGACGCAAGGTGTTCCACAGTGTGGATGCTCACGCCGTCTTCGTTGTTCAGACAGGTACACAACATGGTATTCCCCACGGCGTTAGCGCGCGAGTGAATGTCTACATGCGGATCAAGGTCAATACGCCGAAACACGATTCCCGTGTTCGCAGGCGCTGGCCGGAGAGTCATAGTGACCTTGTCTCCTTTATGCAACCCAATGCCAGTTTCCTGGACAGCATGTTTAATTGTACGTTGTCTAATCATCGAATTCGTATTACCTACACAAAAACGGCCGGCAATTATAGTGAGCCGACTATTACTTGTCAAAAATCTGTCATGAATATTACCGTATTACCAGTAATATTTGCCGTTTCGACTGTAAAAGCTGTGTAAAGTTCTCTTTACTGGTCTAATCTGCTTGCTTGCGCAGGAAAGCAGGAATATCCAGATATTCGAGATCATTACCCGGCTGTGCATTTTCGTCTGCTTTCAGCGCCTGGTTACCATCGGTACCACCCACTGCACGGCCTTCACCGCCAGACTGGAACTCACGAGCCGAAGACGATAAACGCGCGCCTTCTGAACTAACCAGTGCAATATCAGGCTTACGCTCAGCACCAATACCGGTTGCAACAACAGTTACACGCAGTTCGTCAGTCATTTCCATATCAATAACGGTACCAACCACGACTGTTGCGTTTTCCGATGCAAATGCCTTAACCGCGTTACCTACAGTCTCAAACTCATCAATTGCAAAATCCGGGCCAGCCGTAATATTCACCAGAATACCGCGCGCGCCTGACAGGTCGATGTCTTCCAGCAGCGGGCTGGCAATAGCAGACTCTGCTGCTTCTTCAGCACGATCCGGACCTGACGCAGAACCACTGCCCATCATGGCTTTACCCATTTCAGACATAACTGTACGCACGTCGGCGAAATCCACGTTAATCAGACCTGGGCGTGTAATCAGCTCAGCAATCCCCTGAACCGCACCACGTAAAACATCATTCGCAGCGCTAAACGCCTGTAGCAACGGTGTACCAGGACCCATTACCTTCAGTAGTTTTTCGTTCGGAATAGTAATCAAAGAGTCAACATTTCGCGCCAACTCATCGGTACCCTGATTAGCAAAATCAGTACGCTTTTTACCTTCAAATGGGAAAGGCTTGGTCACTACCGCTACTGTCAGGATCCCCATTTCACGTGCAATTTTTGCCACTTCTGGTGCTGCACCGGTACCTGTACCACCGCCCATACCCGCGGTAATAAAGACCATATCGGCACCATCTAAAGCCTGACGAATGGTTTCACGGTCTTCCTGGGCAGCTTCTCGACCTTTATTTGGATCGGCACCCGCACCCAGACCTTTTGTTACGTTAGAGCCGATCTGTAATGTCACATCGGCAGATGAGCTGCGTAATACCTGCGCATCGGTATTAACAGCAATAAATTCCACGCCTTCAATGCTGTGAGACACCATGTGCTCAACCGCATTACCGCCGCCGCCACCGACTCCGATGACTTTGATTACGGCTTCTTCACCGTGGCTATCCATTAATTCAAACATACTTACTCTCCGGTTTTGTACGTCTATACACACTTATCCATACACAGTTATTGTGACCATTCCATCGTCACGGTTGTGCGTGGTTAAGCGCCCCCTAAAAAATTAAAATTCACCCTTAAACCAGCTTTGCACCCGCTTCCACAAACCATCAGTGGTGCGTTGTTTACTGGTCTTCTTATTATCAAACTGCATTTTTCCGTACTGGAGGAGTCCGACAGCCGTTGCAAAGCTCGCATCGTCTGTATATTCAGACAGTCCTACCATGCCCAATGGTTGTCCCACTCTGACGGGCATTTGAAAAATTTCTTCTGCAAATTCTACCGCGCCTTCCATTTTGGCGGTGCCACCTGTCAGTACAAGACCGGCTGCGATTTGCTCATCAAAGCCACTGGCTTTGATTTCTTTGTAAACTAATTCAAACAATTCCTGGTAGCGAGGTTCGATAACCTCAGCCAGGGTATGCCGTGACATAACCCGCGCAGGACGTCCGCCTACACTGGGTACTTCAATGCTGTCTTCCATGCTGACCATGTCTTTCAGCGCACAGGCATAATTGACTTTAATCTCTTCTGCGTTGCTGATCGGCGTGCGGAAGATTTTCGCGATATCACTGGTAATCTGATTACCTGCCAGCGGAATAACCGCGGTATGGCGAATAGCGCCGTCGGTGTATATCACAATATCGATGGTGCCAGCGCCGATATCGACTACCGCCACCCCTAATTCACGCTCATCGTCTGTCAACACGGCATAGCTCGATGCCAGCGCAGAGAAGATCAATTGGTCTGCGTGTAATTCGCAGCGCTCAACACATTTCACCAGATTTTTAGCCATGTCATCGGCACAGGTGATAATGTGTGCTTCGGCTTCCATCCGCACCCCCGACATACCGATGGGGTTTTTGATTCCCTCTTGTACATCGATAGTAAATTCCTGCGGTAACACATGCAGTAAACGGCGTTCAGCGGCAATCGGCACCGAACGCGCTGCATGCACTACGTTGTCTACGTCTTCCTGTGTCACTTCCTGATTATTGATCGGTACCATGCCACTTTCGTTCTGGCACTTTACATGACGACCGGAAATCGACATGAACACCGACGACACCTGACAATCTGCCATTAGCTCCATTTCGTTAACGGCGCTTTGCACAGACTTCACTACCAGGTTCAGATCGTTAACGCCGCCTTTGTCCATTCCGCGTGCGACATGGGTTCCAACCCCAACAATACTGATTTGTTCATCATCCAGTAATTCACCGAGGACGGCTTTAACCCGGCTGGTGCCGATATCGAGTCCTACAATCAAATTACGTTCTGCCGCTTTAGACATTAATTCTCAATCTCTTAACTTTTTGTCGTGTCGTCTTCAGACCAGCCCACGGCCAATCCGGTGTCGTATCGTAAATCTACATACTGTATGGCTTTGGGCTGCTTCGCTAACAGCGGGTACACATCCACAAAACGCTGCAATCGGTCAATGAATTCCTGTCTTCCCAGGTTGACTTCAATGCCGTTCTTGAGCTGAACCTGCCAGGCATACCGCTCACTTAGCGATAACTCTGTGATCGTTAGCTCCCGCCCTGCCAGTAACGACTGCATGGCGTTGTATCCTTCCAATGCTGTCTTCTCACTGCCACCCGGACCAAACAATTGAGGTAAACCAAGTGACTTTCCCTCGGCATTAAAACTTTCACCGTAAGGGTTCAGCATTAAATCTTCATTCCAGCGTGCAACCGGTGTTTGCTCAACCAAATACACCTTCAGGCGGTTTGGCCATTGCTTGCGCACCGATGCCCGGTACACCCAGGCCTGTTGCTCCAATAACTGATGTATGTCATTCACATCTAAAGCAAAAAAGCTGCCGGGTTGCGACTGACGAATCAATTTTTCCAGTTTTAGCACATCAAGGTGTTTAAACCGGCCTGAAAAATCGATGACCTGCACAGGTGCACGTTGCTCGTCCTGCATCCAGCTGTAAGTTTTAACACCTACTGCGACTAACACAGCAAACACCACCACCAAAAAGGTGATGCCGCCCCATGGGGCAGATTGCTGTTGCGCCGCCATAATTACGCAGGCTCCATACTGGTTGCCAGCACGGCCAGTACCAGTTCCTGAAAACTAATACCTGCTGCGGCTGCCGCTTTGGGAACCAGACTTTTTTCAGTCATGCCCGGCACGGTGTTGGCTTCCAGTAAATAAAACTGTTCGGTCTGGCTGTCCTGCATTACATCTCCCCGGCCCCAGCCGGTAGCAGACAATGCATCGAACGCGTCCGTACACAATTGTGCCAGTGTGCTTTCCTGTTCATCAGACAGGCCACTGGGGCAAAAGTACTCGGTAGTATTATCCTGGTACTTTGCCGAATAATCGTAAAACGTATGTGGGGTTGACATGCGGATCGATGGTAAGGCTTTTCCCTGTACCACAGATACAGTGAATTCCCGCCCATCTATGAACTGCTCAACCAGGACTTGATTATCGTATTTAAAGGCGTCCTGAATGGCCGTTTCTAGTTGTTTAGCGCTTGTCACTTTAGCCATCCCAATACTCGAGCCTTCCCGAGCAGGTTTGACCATGACTTTTCCCCCTAATTTATTCATTATAGCGCCGCATGATCCAGCTTCAAAGCGACTTTTTACAGCAATTTCATATTTCGCAGTAGGAAGTTGCAGGCATTGCCAGATTTGCTTGGTGTGGATTTTGTCCATCGACAACGCAGAGCCCAATACACCGCTACCAGTATAAGGAATTCCCAACTGTTGAAGCGCCCCTTGCATAGAGCCGTCCTCACCCCCCCGACCATGCAGCATTATCAATACGCGGTCGACCTTTTCCGCTATTAAATCAGTTAGTTGCCTCTCTGCCGTATCAAATGCAAAGGCATCGACACCCGCTGATAGCAGGGCTTTTAATACGGCGTTTCCCGAGTTAAGAGACACTGCTCGCTCAGCCGAATCGCCACCCAACATCACAGCAACACGCCCGTATTGTTCTGCAGAGTAAGTCGTGAACGTCATGATAGTTGCCCTTGCAATTTTTCAGGTTCCATCCCGGTTGCTGCCAGTTTTTTCGCTAATTGACCAATATTACCTGCGCCCTGGGTCATCACAATGTCGCCATTTTGCAACTGATTCGCCAAAATCGAGGGTAATTCTTCATGACTGCCTACATACACAGGCTCTAACTGACCACGTGCACGAATCGACCGCGCTAATGCCCGGCTATCGGCCCCTTCAATGGGTTGTTCGCTTGCCGCGTAGACATCAAGCAGCAACAGACAATCAACCTGAGATAATACTTCCACAAAGTCCTCGTATAAGTCGCGGGTACGGCTATAGCGGTGAGGCTGATACACCATCACCAGACGTTGTGAAGGCCAGTTATTTCTGGCCGCCGCAATGGTTGCCGCCACTTCTGTCGGGTGGTGACCGTAGTCATCCACCAGCGTAACTTCACCGACGGAAGTGCTGAACTCGCCCAGTACTTCGAAACGACGACCAATACCACCAAACGTGGAAAGCGCACGGCAAATAGCGCTGTCTTCAATGTCTTCTTCGGTGGCAACGGTAATCGCCGCAAGCGCATTCAATACGTTATGCGCACCGGATAGCTTCAGTTCGATTGCCAGCGGCTCGCGGCCAGGGCGAATCACATCAAAGGTTGTGCGGCCAAACTGATACTGAATATTGGTAGCCCGCACATCGTTATCATCATTAAAACCGTAGGTCAGCACACTGCGCCCAATGCGCGGCAGCAAGTCTCGGATTACCGGATCATCACCACACACCACGGCCTGACCGTAAAACGGCAGATTGTGCAAGAATTCGATATAGGTGTCGGTCATTTTCGAAAAATCACCGTCATAGGTATCCATGTGGTCGGCTTCGATATTCGTGACTACGCTCATCATTGGCTGCAAATGTAAAAACGACGCATCGCTTTCATCTGCTTCGGCAATCAGATACCGGCTTTTGCCTAATCTGGCGTTTGTACCCGCACTGTTCAGTAACCCGCCGATGACAAACGTTGGATCGGTTTCAGCTTCGCCAAAAATAGTCGCAATCAGACTGGTTGTCGTGGTTTTACCATGTGTCCCGGCTACCGCAATACCGTGGCGGAAGCGCATTAGTTCTGCCAGCATTTCTGCACGGCGAATAATGGGAATGCGCTGTTGTCTGGCAAACTGAATTTCCGGGTTGGCTTCATTAATGGCGCTGGATACCACCACCACGTTGGCGCCTTCCACATTTTCCGCTTTATGGCCAATCGCAATATCGGCCCCCAATGCCGTGAGGCGCTGAGTCATCGCACCGGCCTGAATGTCAGAGCCCGCTACCTGATAGCCTTCATTCAACAACACCTCGGCAATGCCTCCCATACCGGCACCGCCAATCCCAACAAAAAAGATGCGTGTTACTTTACGCATTTGTGGGCTTTGAAAAGGTGTTTCTAAAACCATTTACTACTCTCCAGTTACAACGTGTTCGCATGCGTCGGCCACCTGGCCCGCTGCGTTATGCGGCGCAAATTGCTTGGCTTTCATGGCAACAGCTTCGCACGCCTGAGGATCGTTAATCCAAGTCTGAACAATGCCTGGCAACTTGTCGGTTAACGCTGACTGAGGCACCAATTCCGCTGCCTGATTGTCTGCCAGCGAACGGGCATTTTGTGTCTGGTGGTCGTCAACGGCATGCGGAAGCGGTACAAAAATCGCCGCTTTACCTGCCGCGGCCACCTCAGCCACGGTTAATGCGCCAGCCCGGCAAACAATAAAATCTGCCCATTGATAGGCCTCAGCCATATCGTCAATAAATTCGGTAACCTTGGCTTCTGTGTTGCCATAAGCCTGTTTCACCGCTTCTGCGTTGCCTTTACCGCTTTGATGCCAAATAGCCAGCCCTGGCATGTTCTTACACAATGCAGGAATGTTTTCGTTCAGTGGTCTGGCGCCCAGGCTCCCCCCCACCACTAACATATTTAACGGCGCGGTTGAGGTTGATTTCACCGGCAGATCCAATATAGCTTTTCGTACCGGGTTGCCCGCAGTCACGCACTTTTGTCGCTGCGAACCAAAATGCGTTTTGGCCGAGTCGAAGCCCAACATGATGCGTTTCGCTACCTTACCCAGCAACCGATTGGTCATACCGGGCACCGCGTTTTGTTCGTGCACAATAACCGGGATTCCCAGACTCCAGGCAGCCAGTCCGCCTGGCCCGCTGGCGTATCCGCCCATGCCAAGCACCACATCTGGCTGTAAGGTTCTCACCAGTTTGCGTGCCGCAATCAGTGACTTAAATAATGCCCACACACCACTTAACCTTGCCTGAATACCTTTGCCTCGCAAGCCTTTTACCGGAATAAAGTGAATCGGATAACCGTGCTGAGGCACCACCTGAGCTTCCATGCGCTCTGCAGTGCCCAGCCAGTCAATGTGCCAGCCGCGTTTCACTAACGTATCTGCCACTGCAATACCGGGGAAGACATGACCGCCAGTTCCCCCCGCCATGATCAGGCAACGCTTAGTCATGACGCGTCTCCTCATCATCTACAAAGCTGGCTTCTTCGGCCTGATCTTCTGCGCTTTGCATGGCTTGTTTTACTTTGGCTTTCGCTTCTCGTTTTTTGTTGCGTTTAGCTTCGCGCTTAGCGTCGGCTTTTGCTCCTTTGGTCAGCGCCTGGACGCCGGCCACACGCAGTTCAAAATCAATTCTAAGCAACAGCGATACAGCAACTGCCATGACAATTAGACTTGAGCCGCCATAACTAACCAATGGCAGGGTAAGCCCTTTAGTCGGGAGAATACCGGCGCTTGCACCAATGTTGACCGCCGTTTGGAAACTAAACCAGATGCCAATGGAGTAAGCCATAAAACCATCAAACGGACGGTCGTTAGCCAACGCGCGATTCCCAATTTGCAATGCGCGAAGTACCAGCCACAGCATAAGCAGCAATACCATCATAACGCCAACAAAGCCCAGCTCCTCAGCCAGTATCGCCATTACGAAATCGGTGTGCGCTTCGGGGAGGAACTCCAGCTTTTGCAAACTGTTACCCAGGCCCTGACCAAACCAGTTGCCGCGGCCATAAGCCATTAGCGACTGAGTAAGTTGGTAGCCACTGCCAAACGGGTCAGCCCATGGGTCTAAAAACGAGGTTACCCGTCTTAGCCGGTATTCCTCAAAGACAATCAATGCCACAACGGCCAGAATGCCGACAAACATTAACGCGAAAAACTGCCACAATCTTGCCCCGGCCAGGAACAGCAGCCCGATAGTCGTCGCCAACATCACAACCACAGTCCCCAAATCAGGTTGAGCCAACAGCAATAATGCCAGGATAAAGAACACAACCAACGGCTTAATAAACCCTTTCAGGTTTTCTGTGACTTCATCGTAACGACGGACCAAATACCCCGCCAGATAACAGAAAAAGAATAATTTAGCGGGCTCTGCGGCCTGAATGGTGATGGGCCCGAGTGCAAGCCAACGGGTTGAACCATTTACGTTTCGACCTATCAGCAGCACTGCCACCAATAACCCTATTGCCAGTAACAGCATGTAGGGGTTAGCCACACGCCAGAATTGCATAGGCAACTGCACCACCACCATGGCAGCGATAACCGCGCCAATCAGATAAATGCCATGGCGAATAGCAAAGTAGAAAGGGTTGTCGTGAAGCCGGTCTGCAATGGGCATGGATGCTGAACAAACTATGATCAGACCTATCGCCATCAGCGCAAAGGCTACCAATACAATGCCCCCGTCGAACACAGGTTCACTGTGCGCAGGTTCATCATGACGAGCAGAAAATAGCGAGGCAAGCTGGCTGGTCACGGCATTCATGCTGACAGCTCCCCAATGGCACTGGCGAAGACTTCTGCCCGGTGCTGATAATTCTTAAACATGTCAAGACTCGCACACGCGGGCGACAATAAGACTGTATCACCCGGCTGGGTTAGCGATGCGGCCAGACTCACGGCGTCAGGCAGTGTAGCAACATAGTGCCCGTTTTCGGCGATATCGCTAAGGACTTTACCGTCCCGGCCTAGCGCAATAACCACATCAACATGTTCATCGAGCAGTGGTTTTAGCTCGGACAGGTCCGCGCCTTTTGCATCGCCACCTGCGATTAACACCAAGCGCCCGGTTAACGAAGGCGCGAGGCCCGTTAGCGCAGCTTCAGTTGCGCCTATGTTCGTGGCCTTAGAGTCGTCAATGTAGCTCACTCCACCTTTCACCGCGATTTTGGCGCAGCGGTGCGGTGCTGGCTTAAAGGTTTTTACCGCTTCTGCAGCCTCTGACAGATCTATTTCCAGTGCCGACACCAGCGCTAGCGCAGCCTGTATATTCAGCACATTGTGTAGCCCCACTAATTGGGTGTCTGACAATTTCAATAAAGGCGCGCCGTTATACAAAATCGCCTGCGATGTGGCATCCCAGCCAAAACCGGTCTGAGATTGCGTAAGTCCTGTCTCAATGCAAGGTATATCGGCATTGCAGGGGCTTGTTTCGGCATCGTCACGATGCGTAACCGCACAGGCTGCATGCGCGAATATCCGCTGCTTCGCTTCGCGGTAAGCCTCGAAGGTACCGTGACGATCGAGGTGGTCCGCGGAAATATTCAGTAAAGTGGCGGCGACTAACGACAAGGATTCTGTGGTTTCTAACTGAAAACTCGACAGTTCCAACACCACGGCCTGAGGCGCCAAGGCTAATGCATCGAGTGCCGGTAATCCGACATTGCCGGCCGCGACTGCTTTTATGCCAAGGTGTTCAAGAATATGGGTAGCTAACAGTGTTACCGTGGTTTTGCCATTGGAGCCAGTCACACCCAGCACCGGACACTGTATGGCCTGCGCGAATAGTTCAATATCGCCGACGACCTTTACCCCGCAAGCATCAGCGTCCTGAATCGCTGGCAGCGCAGGTGAAATCCCCGGGCTAACGACCAGCACATCCACGCCCTGCCAGTAATCTGCTGGCAATTCACCGCAGGTGACATCAATGGTGAGTGTATCTGGTACTGAAGCGTCAGGACGGGTGTCCCACAACTTCACAGACTTGCCCTGATCCAACAAATAACGCACGCAGGACATCCCGGTGATACCTGCACCTGCCACAACAACATTGTTTGCGTTATTCAATAAGTCAGTCATTAGCGTAGTTTTAACGTAGCCAGTCCAATGAGTACCAATATCAGTGAGATGATCCAAAAGCGCACAATAACGCGTGGTTCTGGCCACCCTTTTAATTCATAGTGATGGTGAATAGGCGCCATTCTGAATATACGCTCACCGCGCAGTTTGTAAGAGCCAACCTGCATAATCACGGACAGGGTCTCCATAACAAACACGCCGCCCATTATGATCAGGACAATTTCCTGACGAACCAGAACTGCCAGTACGCCCAGCGTACCGCCCAGAGCCAGCGAGCCGACATCGCCCATGAATACCATGGCCGGGTAAGTGTTAAACCACAAGAATCCCAGGCCCGCGCCCACAATTGCGGTACACACAATCACCAGCTCACTGGTGAGTGGGATGTACGGAATATTGAGGTAGGCAGAGAAATTCACGTTGCCGGTTACGTAAGCAAAAATAGCAAACGCGCCCGCCACCAGTATCGTCGGCACAATAGCCAGACCATCAAGACCGTCTGTCAGGTTCACAGCATTACTGGTACCTACCAAGGCGAAATACACAATGCCGATGTAAAAGATGCCAAGTTGCGGCAATACTTCTTTGAAAAACGGTACCAACAGCGCGGTTTCTTCCATTTGCTGAGCGCTGCTATACAGGTAAAACGCCACGCACAGCGCGATTGCCGACTGCCAGAAGTATTTCCAGCGCGCGATTAAACCTTTGGAATCCTTGCGGATCACTTTGCGGTAATCATCCACAAAACCGACGATACCAAATGTTACCACCACGAACAGCGTAACCAGCACATAACGGTTGCTGAGATCTGCCCAAAGCAACACACTGATCACGATGGCGGCGAGGATTAACAGTCCGCCCATAGTGGGCGTGCCCGCCTTGGACAAATGCGACTCCGGGCCGTCATTGCGAACCGTTTGACCGATCTGCATCATTTGCAGCCAGCGAATCATTTTCGGGCCGATAAGAATGGCGATCAGCAAGGCCGTCAGCGTGCTCAGAATGGCCCGCATAGTTAAATAAGAAAATACGTTAAACCCAGTCTCAAACTGCGTTAGCCAGTCGGCGAGCCAGATCAACATGCTATTTTCTCCCGCCGACGATTAAGCTTTCCCAATGGGGATTCCTCCAATGCTGTAATAACTTGTTCCATTCTGGCGCTGCGCGAGCCTTTAACCAGAATAGTCAGGTCGCGTTGTTCATGACCTAAATCACTAACCAGTGCATCGACCAATGCAGATTGCTCGCTGAAATGAAATGCGCCCTGGCCAAATGCCGTAGTAGCGCTCTGGCTAAGTACGCCTGCGGTATACAGGCAATCAATGCCGCGCTGTTTCGCGTACTCGCCTACCTGCTGATGATAAAAACGCGCCTGCTCGCCCAGTTCAGCCATGTCTCCCAGTACCAGTACTTGTTTACCGGCGAAGCTGGCCAGGGTATCAATAGCGGCTTTCACCGACCCCACGTTGGCATTGTAGGTATCATCCAGCACGCGTACCTGGTCGGTAAACGGCACAACTTTCAGTCGTCCACCCACCGCTTTCATCGCCAGCAAACCGAACTTGATGTCTTCCAACGTGGCGCCGACCGCCATGGTCAGCGCGGCTGATACCAGCGCATTGCCCACATTGTGCATACCCGGCACTGATAAACGTACTTCTGCACTGCCTTTTGGCGTATGCATCACAAATTCTGCACAGCCATTCAGGTCAATAATAATGTCTGACGCGTAATAATCCGCGTCCGGATTCGCTGAATCCGGGGCAAACGTCTGCACCGGCTGATACTTCAGTTTACCCAACCAGAACTCAGCAAACTGGCTGTCGCGATTTACAATAGCCAGGCCTTTCTCGCCTAAGCCTTTGAAAATTTCACTCTTTGCCCGGGCCACGCCCAACAAGCTACCAAAGCCTTCAAGGTGAGCCGCAGCTGCGTTCACAATCGTCGCCACATCCGGCTTTACCAGATTCGTGGTATAAGCGATTTCACCCAGGTGATTGGCGCCCATTTCGATAACGGCGTATTCATGCTCAGGTGTCAGACGCAATAGCGTTAAAGGCACACCAATGTCGTTATTAAAGTTTCCTGCGGTGGCTAAGACGTTGCCGCGCTGTGCCAGAATAGCCGCACACATTTCTTTGACAGTGGTTTTACCGCTGCTACCGGTAATGCCTATGGTTTTTGGCTTGATCTGAGCTTTGACTGCAGCGCCTAAATCACCCAACGCGATCTTGGTATCTTCAACGTAAATAACCGGTACGCGTGATGTCACACTGACGTCAAGTTCTGTGCTTGCGATGATCGCGCTGGCGCCGGCATTGATAGCCGCTTCCGCAAATGCATGGCCGTCAAAGTTGTCGCCCTTGAGTGCCAGGTAAACGTCACCCTGATTAATTTGTCGCGTATCAGTGCTCACTGCACTTACTGCTATATCCTGACCTTCTAATCGTCCCTGGATCTGTTGAGCAATCCATGCCAGCGTTGTGTTTATCATTTGCTGCACTCCTGCTGCAAACGAGCTATCACTGCCCGTTCGTCATAGTTAATTCGTTGCTTACCAATGATTTGATAATCTTCATGGCCCTTACCCGCAGCAAGAATCAAGTCGTCTGCTGCGGCGTGACTCAGGCAATAGCGAATCGCCTGTTCCCGATCTGGAATATCCTGGGCTAGCTCAGGCTTCGTGAGCCCGGCTTTGATGTCGGCCACAATGGCTTCAGGCTGTTCAGAACGGCTGTTGTCGGTGGTGATCACCAGGTAATCTGCCCCGGCTTCTGCCGCTTTTGCCATTAAAGGACGTTTACCTTTGTCACGGTCGCCACCACAACCGAATACACACCACACATGTCCGTGGGTATGGCTGCGCAATGCGGCAAGTGCTTTTTCCAGCGCGTCAGGCGTATGGGCATAATCCACCACGACATTCGCGCGCTGTTCAAATTCAAACACTTCCAGGCGACCCGGCACGGCATGTACCTGCTCAATGGCTTTTACCACATTGGCAAATCGTTCGCCCTGACACAGCAATGCGGCCGTCGCACTCATCAGGTTGGCAATATTAAACTCACCCAGTAAGGCGACCTGCACCACGGTTGTACCCCATGAGCTCGCCAGCCTGAACTGACATCCATTTGGATGGTATTGCACATTTGTGGCAAAACAATAGCGCTGTTCGGGCAAATTCTGCGGTGTATCAGGCAGCACATTTGTCCATACCGTTTCAATCTCGTTGCCGGCCGCGGCCTGCCAGTCAGCGCTGGCAGAATCGGACTGATTTAACACAATTTTTCCCAGCCCCGGTAGATGTAACAAGGCCCGTTTCGCTTCTGCGTACGCTTCCATAGTGCCGTGATAGTCAAGGTGGTCGCGCGTCAGATTGGTAAACACACCAATATCGGTCTTCACTTGCTTCAAGCGATCCTGCACCAGCGCATGGGACGACGCTTCGTAAGCCACTTGCTGTACTTCTTGCTGAACAAACTCAGCAAGCAAATATTGCATAGAAATGGCATCCGGCGTGGTATTACCGTTGCTGGCTGGCGCGTAGGAGGCTTCATCGCGATAAATACCGCTGCCCAGCGTACCAATAGAGGCGGCACGATGTCCCAAGCGGTGTTTCATTTGCGTGAGTAACTGTACGACTGAAGTCTTGCCGTTGGTGCCGGTTACACCAATAGTGGCCAGCTTATTTGCCGGGTAATCGTAAAAAGCCGCAGCAATGGATGACAACAGGCTTCTAAGCCCCCAAAACTGGATAATCACGGTTTGCTCTCGCATGGAGATATTACCGTGCTCACTGGCATCATCGGCTTCAGCTAATATTGCTCTGGCGCCCAGGCTAACGGCCTGAGGAATAAAATCACGGCCATCCTGTTGGTGGCCTTTTACCGCTACAAAGACGACCTTGGGGGTGACTTCGCGACTATCCAATGTTAAGCCCTGCACACGGATATCCGGTGCATTCACACCGAACTTTAACATCAACGCGTGCAGGCTCTGGGTAAAGGCACTAACCACCATGGCTCGCCCTCTCAATAACTTGTGTTGCACTCATTTGGCGGTCGTCCGGTGCTATGTTTAGCAGTTGCAGGGCTCCGCCCATAATTTCTGAGAACACCGGCGCTGCCGTATCACCCGCGTGATACAAATCACCGCCGGGTTCATTGATTAACACCACGGTAACCAACTGTGGATCGCTGATAGGCGCCACGCCAGCGAAGATATTTACGTATTCTTCGCCATAGCCGCCGGCGACGGCTTTGCGGCTTGTACCTGTTTTACCTGCCACCCGATATCCTGGAATACGCGCTTTCACACCTGACCCATCGTCCTGTGTAACGGTTTCCATCATGACCAGAATCGCTTTTGCGTTAGCCTCGCTGATAACCCGCTCTTCTGCTGGCTGATACCCTGTTGTTTGTGCATCACGCACAATATTCAGCGGGCGTTTGATGCCGCCCGACGCGATAGTCGCGTACATTCTTGCAAGCTGTGCCGTCGTCACGGAAATCCCGTAGCCAAACGACAAAGTTGCCAATTCAAACTCAGACCAGCGATTGCGTTCGTGGAAGATACCCGTGCTCTCACCCGGCATATTCACACCGGTATCAGACATCAGTCCCATGTTGTAATAAGAATCCAACAGGAACTGCTTGGGCACAGACAGTGCCAACTTGGATGTTCCCATGTTACTGGAATGCTGAATAATTTCCGCCAGACTCAGCTTGCCATAGTTGCGGAAGTCCTTAACCAGACTGCCGCCTAAACGCATCCAGCCCGGTGAAGTATCGACGATGTCGCCGGGCTTCACTGACCCGAATTCCAGCGCGCTGAGCACGGCAAGCGGCTTCATGGAGCTGCCTGGCTCAAACGCATCGGTGATCACGCGGTTACGCATTCGGTGCGGTGAAATATCACTGCGATCATTGGGGTTAAACGACGGTGCATTCACCATTGCCAGAATATCACCGGTATGAACATCTACCACAATGGCCGACGCCGAGCTGGCCTGATAGTACAGCATGGCTTCTTTGATTTGCTTATAAGCCAGTGCCTGAATGCGTTGATCAATTGTCAGCGCCAGGTTACCTGCCGCTTCGCCATTTTTCATTTCCAGCACTTCAACCTGACGCCCTTTGGCATCACGGCGAATTTTGCGGCTGCCGGGCGAACCCGTAAGCCAGTCGTCATACAACCGCTCCAGACCTTCAATACCTTGATCATCGACGTTGGTAATACCGATTAGCTGAGCAGAAACCTCGCCGGTTGGGTAGTAACGACGCGACTCTTTTCGCAAATATACGCCCGGGATTTCCAGCTTTTCGACATAATCCGCCATCGCCGGCGACACCTGACGTTGCAGATAAACAAAGCGTCGTTGTGGGTTGTCGACCTTGCTCACCAGCTCATCGACGTCCTGACCAATCACCTCGGCCAGCGCCAGCCAGCGACGTGTCTGGTTCAATGCGTTGGACTCGTGAATAATTTTAGGATCGGCGTAAATAGCGCGCACCGGCACGCTGACCGCCAGTTCAACACCGTTACGGTCGGTAATCAGCCCACGGTACGTCGGCATATTGCGGGTACGCAAAGTCCGGCTGTCGCCTTGCTGAATAAGATCATCCGGCTCAATGACCTGAATAAACGCGGCACGCATCGCCAGTACCAGAAATACCATAACAATCACGGCGAGCACGACCAGGAAGCGCCATTGCATGGGCCCCGGCCGGTTATTCATTTTTGCGCCGCTGGTTTTCGACTTACTGGCTTTTAACGTGATCGTGGTCATTTAATGCGTACCACCACTTCGTCGTCAACGCCAGGGCGCTGCATATCCAGATGCTTTTCTACCAGCGCTTCAATTCGGTTGTGCTCAGTTAACGCGCGTTGCTCTAACACCAGATTTCGCCATTCCACGTCGAGGTCGTCTTTCTGACGCATGAGTTGCTCTAACGCTATGTTTTGCTGGCGATTATGGTGACTACTCAGGATCACAGCAAGCGCACTTACGATGACCGCTATAAACAACAAAACCCGCAACTTATGGCGGGTCAATTCGGTAACCAGGATGAGGAGCAAATTAAAATTCGTAGACGCGTTTGTCATCGTTTTTCTGCCACCCTGAGTACCGCACTGCGGGACCTGACATTGACCGCCAGTTCGTCCTCCCCAGGCTTGATGGCCTTGCCAATTAACGACAGCACTTTATCTGCGTCAATCTCCTGCTGCGTAAGCGGCAAACCATGAGGTACCGCTTTGCCTTTGCTCTGTTCTTTCATAAACCGCTTCACTAAGCGGTCTTCCAGTGAGTGAAACGAAATCACCGCCAAACGCCCTTTCGGCTTAAGGATCGCGGTGGCAGCTTTCAATCCAACACGCAACTGCTCTAATTCCGCGTTGATGTAAATACGAATGCCCTGGAACGTGCGGGTAGCCGGATGTTTAAACTTGTCTTTTACCGGCATCGCCTGATCGATAATCCGCACTAGCTCGCTGGTGCGCGTTATTGGATTGACCTTGCGTTCGTTTACGATGGCATGCGCGATACGCTTGCCAAACTTCTCTTCACCAAATTCCTTAATGACCTGGGTAATGTCCTGCTCATCGGCTTCTGCGAGCCATTCAGCAGCACTTTGCCCGCGACTTGTATCCATACGCATGTCCAGTGGACCATCACGCAGGAAACTGAAGCCTCGTTCGGCATCGTCGAGCTGTGGCGACGACACGCCCAAATCCATCAGAACGCCGTCGATCTCGCCGCTTAACGACATCGATTCAATGACTTCAGCCATATCAGCAAACGGAGAATGTACGATGGTGAAACGCTTGTCGTCGGCAAATCGTTTGGCGGCTTCAATGGCCTGAGGATCGCGGTCAAACGCGATCAAGCGGCCCTGCTCACCCAGTTGGGACAAAATTTCGCCAGAGTGACCACCACGTCCAAATGTGGCGTCAATGTAGATACCGTCTGGCTTGATCGCCAGACCGTCAAGGCATTCTTGTAGGAGTACCGAGGTGTGTTTAAAGCTTTCACTCATAACGAGAAGTCCTGTAGTCGCTCGGTCAGTTCAAATCCACCTGAACGTTCCACTTCCATATCCGCGTCAATTTGCGTTGCCCAGGTTTCGGCATCCCAAATTTCAAGCTTATTGAGTTGACCCACCAACATCACTTCTTTATCGAGTGTGGCATGTTTGCGCAATGGCAAAGACAGCAGCACGCGGCCGCTTTTGTCCATTTCGCATTCGGTTGCATAGCCCAGCAGCAGACGTTGCATGCGTCGTTCAGACGGGATCATGCTCGAAAACTTGCTCAGCTTTAATTCAATTTCTTCCCATTCGGGAAGTGGGTAAAGCAGCAAACAGCTTTGTTGTGTGTCAATGGTGCAGACCAGCTGTCCGTTACAATCATCCAAAAGAGACTGTCGATACTTGGTAGGTATGGCCAGTCTCCCTTTTGAATCCAGATTGATTGCATTAGCGCCGCGGAACATTCCCCTAGCCTTTTTTTATTTGATCTTGTTGTTCTTGTTTTATGAGATCTAATCTGCAAAACGTTGATTATATGATCCACTATTCGCCACTTTTACCCACATTTCACAGTTTAGGTATCAATCCTTCCCACTGTCAAGCAAAAATACCCGGTAAAATTACGATGTTTTCAGTGTCAAATTTCCGACGTTCGCGGCTTACAGCCGAAGTGGCTGATAACAAGTAAGAAAATGAAAAAGCCTGCACAAAGGCAGGCTTTTTGCAAAAGCAGAAGTTATATAAGGTAATAAGAACTATATCGCCCGCCCTCGTTTTCGGGCGCCGCGAGACTGTGTTTTCCCATTGCGCGAATAATTTGTCCTAGGTTATAGCAAAATCACGCATGTCCAGGCAGTGTTCAATGGCGTCAATACGGTCTTCAGTGTGGTGATTTACATACAATAGGGTAGTGTCACCTTGCCGAGCCAGCAGGTTTACCATTGCCAGGATCTTCACCCTGTTGGCATCGTCAAGACCATTACAGGGTTCATCCAGGATCAGTAAACTCGGATGCTTTACCATTGCTCTTGCAATCAGGGCCAGGCGTTGGTCACCAAAAGACAGCGACTGGAACGGGGTTTTCGCCTGAGCCGACATATCAATAGTCTCTAACCACGCTGTAGCCAGTTTGCGTTGAGCGAGCGTCGGTTGTTGATACAAGCCAATACTGTCGTAATAACCCGATAAAATAACGTCGAGCAACGAGCAATTAACCCGGTACTGTAAGTGCAAACTGTTCGAAACGATCCCGAGGTGTTGTTTAATATCCCAGATACTCTCGCCACTGCCGCGCTTGTAGCCAAACACGGTCAGATCGTTGCGGTAACACAGTGGGTTATCGCCCGTTATCAGAGTCAGCAAGCAGGTTTTACCCGAGCCATTGGGCCCACTGATCTGCCAGTGCTGGCCAGGGTAAATTTCCCAATTCAGGGCATCGAAAACCGTATTATCGCCCCAGGTTACATTGCCATTGACCAGCTTTACCAGTGGCGCATCGCGGTCGGCCAGTACCGGAGCCCGATTATCACTGTCTGCTGGTGGTAGTGCACTAACCTGATGCTGGATGTGTAATATCTGTTTGATGTGACCGCGATCTCCGTCGGTCAGCGAGTCACCTTGCGACTGCCAGCTAATCTGGTTGTTTTGCATAAAGACCAGTTTGCCAGCCCACTGGGGTAATTCACTCAACCGGTTTATCACCAGTATCATGGTACAGCGCTTGGCGAGACCATCGAGATACTCTGCTAATCGGTCAACGGATTCAACGTCAAGCCCGTCGTAGGGTTCATCCAAGATAAGCCAGTCGGGCGCATCCAGCAATTGCTGGAGCAACAATACCTTGCGGGTTTCCCCTGTTGACAGCGACAAAAAGGCTCTGTCCAGCAACGCAGTGATACCCAGCAGTTCGGCCAACTCGGTTAGCGCGTGGCGCTGGACATCATTCGGCTCATCATTGTGCTGTAGCGCAATCTGTCTGGCCGTGCTGGGTGTTGGCACGACATCCAGAATGTCTGCATCATCTTTTTTTCGTTCGGCATCAATAATGGCCTGTTGCTGGGCAATGCTTACCCAGCCAATGCTATCGGGTACATTTCTTGAACCAGACTGAAGCTCACCCACACCAGCAATCACGGCGGCCAGCGAGGATTTTCCGCTGCCGTTAAAGCCGGTAATAACGAGATGTTGTCCTTCGGTAATACGCAGTGATGGAACGGAAAAAGAGAATGAGGGTGCCAGCTTTACCTGACAATCAGACAGATGAATAGACATGTTGCTGTGAATTCCTGAGGTCCTAAAACAACAAAAGCGGGTGAATACCCGCTTTTGGTCAAACAGCTAGTGCTTACTGTGCAGCAGGTGCCGGTTGCTCTTCTTTTTGAGCAGGACCCATATGCATAGAGCGAATTGGGTTATCTGTTTTTGCAGACAGCTCGATCAGGCGGTTTAACTGGCCAAGCGACATCATGATGGCATACATTGCGCCCAGGAAGCCCGCTTTATGCAGTTCAAGTACCTGCTCATCAGACAGCTCCATCAGTTTCTTCTCGTTGATGGTCATCATGCCGCCAACGTTTCGACCCTGACCGTTTACGTACTGAAGACGCAGTTGAACGTCGTCCAGTAAGCCCAATTCAACCACTTTCTTAACGAATTGCTGAGTCAGCATTTCGCTGTTCGCCAAATCTACCAACAGCTGTTGACGGTTGTTCAGGAAATCACTTGGCTCACCGTCTTCTTTAAACAAAGGCTGACCTTCGTCTTTGATCTGGTCACTGTTTTCATCGATGTATACACCCAGTTTCTCGCCATCAGGGCGAACGTCAAACGGGTAGCGAACGATATTCATTGGAATATGCGGCGCGTTCCATTTGTCTTCAACCAAAAACAGGTTTTGACCAGGCTCCATACCCAGCATCGCAACAACGTGGTGGTTTTCAGTTTTCGGATCCTGAATGAATACCAGCGGCATCGCGCTTGCCAACTGGGCAAATTCACGGATGGATGCGGCTGCTAAGTGGGTATTCTTTGCAAATGGGAAAGCTGGATCTACCGCAACTTTAATGTCTTTATGTTTGTTTTTATCCAGCGGTACAAAATTCATTGCCATAAGTACTATCTCAATTGTTATTTGCTTCGTTGCCACACTGATTTAATCGGGGCAACTCTCTATCCATAATGGGGTGGTTGATGTCATCGACAAACCTTGAGTCGTGATCCATTCCAAAGCAATCACAGCTTCCTTCGACGCGTTTAAGTCGAAACAGTTCCGGGTTTTTCGCCCTTTGATGCCAACCAGTCGGCAGGCAGTATGGCGTATTTCACGTCAGCCGTAAAGCCGCCCACTTCGCTGCATATCTTCACTGAACAGACATTTTTGTCGATTAACCGAAAAAAAGCACAAAGAACCAATTGCTTGGTATACCTTTAAGCCCTCGATTACAGGGTAGCAAGCCATTATGTCACTTTTAATTTCGCGAAAAATCCCGCTATTGTTCCTTTCCTTTTGCTGTGTAAGCATCGCATCAGCAAACACGGCTGACCCTACCCACTGGCCATATTCAGAGGACACGCCGACTGTCACTTCACTGAATATCGGGTTAGCGGGTGAGCAGCCGGTAGACATTAGCCGTTTCTTACTTTCACGTGGCGTCAGCCAGGCCCGCATTAACCCTCAGGGTACGCAAATCGCCTATCTGAGCACTATTACCGGCGTGCGTCAGCTGTGGGTACAGTCGGTTCATGGCGGCCAGGCAAAACAGCTGACGTTTGGTAATGGCCTGTCCTTTTTTCGCTGGCACCCCGATGGTACTCAACTGATATATGGCGCTGATAATGACGGCAACGAGCGCGAGGCTTTCTACAGTATTCACACTAACGGCCTGTCAGAGTCTTTGTTATTAGCACACAGTAATGCGTTCAGACGTTTCGGCGAATTCAATCACGACGGCACGCGATTTACCTATGCCTCGACTGAACGTAACGGCCGTGACTTTGATATTTACGAACACAATATGACTACCGGTAAGTCCAGAATGATTTATCAGGCGGAATTCGGCTTTTTCCCTGCGGCCTGGCAACCCGGTACGCACAATGTCATCGTAACAGAAACCCGTGGAGAAGATGCACAAGACGTTTTTCTGCTGGATTCAGCCAGTGGTGAATTACGTCCGCTTTACACGCCGGCCGTGGCCGCTGCCTTTAGCCATTTCCACTGGAGTGACGACGGCAACACGCTCTATTTTGTGTCGAATATAGACCGTGAAATGACCGCTGTATTTTCTTATAACGTCACAACAGATAAAACAACCTTGATACATGAAAGTCAGTTCGACTTAGAAAACCTTCAACTGTGTAGCAAACAGTCGAACCTCGTCTGGACCGAAAACAGAAACGGCTTTGATACCTTATTCAGCAGTAAATTAACCGGGGCTGGAACACGCAAAATTGACATGCCTGAAGGCGTCTACAGCGTGAGCTGCGCGAGTGAAAGTGATGCGCTGGCTGTGCAAATTAGCAGCCCGACATCGCCTGCGAAAGTGTACACCACGACCCTGACAAGTAATCGCCATCGCCTGGTGGTCGACGCCACACTGGCGGGCATAGACAGCAATGCTTTAATTACGCCCGAGGCTATTGATTTTCCTGCCAGAGATGGCATTACCTTGCACGGCTTACTTTATTTACCGAAAGGCAAACTTAACAATGTACCGCTGGTCATTGATGTTCACGGCGGTCCTACAGCTCAGGCTAAACCGGCCTGGCAACCGCTAACGCAATATCTGGTGGGTAAAGGCATCGCGGTACTGGACATTAACGTGCGGGGTTCTACCGGCTTTGGTAAAACCTACGCGCGTTTAGACAATCAGGAAAAACGCTTGCACAGCGTTCGGGATTTGGTTGATGCACTGTCCTATTTGAAAGCGGATCCTCGCATTGATGTACAAAACAGCGCCGTTATGGGTGGGTCCTACGGCGGCTACATGGTTAACGCCGTGATGGGGCTTTATCCGGATGCATTTAAAGCTGGCGCCTCGTTTGTTGGCGTATCTGACTGGGTGCGAGCGCTACAGGAAGCCTCACCGGGATTGAAAGCCTCTGACCGCATTGAATATGGCGATATTCGCGACCCCAAATGGCAGGCTTTTTACGCCGAGAACTCGCCCATCAATACGGTGCATCGCATTCAGGCTCCGATGTTTTTTGAGCACGGTGTTAACGACCCTCGTGACCCGGTTACCGAATCGGACCGTATGGTGAAAGTACTGCGGGATAAGGGCCTGCCAGTGACGTATTTACGTTTTCCTGATGAAGGTCACAGCGTGAGTAAATTGGAAAACCGTGTTACCTTTTACCGCGCGTTGGCAGAATTTTTAGAACGCCATTTAACTACACAACAATAAAACAATAGGGAACCTGTACCATGAAGCATGTGTTGATGGTTGGCACGCTTACCGCTCTCAGTCTGTTAACAGGCTGTCAGTCCACATCAAATGAGGTCGACGCCTACAAAGGCTTGTCTGTCGCTCAACAAATTGCGAAAAAACACATCATTGTTGACGGCCATATCGATGTGCCATATCGCGTTCACAACAAATGGGTTGATGTAACCGAGGCCACTGCCGACGGGGACTTTGATTATCCTCGCGCGGTATCAGGCGGTCTGAACGCACCGTTTATGTCGATTTACGTTCCGGCCAGTCTGGATAATTCAGACGAGTCCACCCAACTGGCGCATTTGCTGATAGATTCGGTTGAGGCCATCGCATCCCGCGCCCCGGACAAATTTGCCATTGCCACCAGCGTCGCGGATGTGCGTGAACAATTTGCCAAAGGCCTGATTTCGCTGCCGATGGGAATGGAAAACGGTTCACCGATTCAAGGCGACCTGGCCAATCTGGAAGCCTTTTATAATCGAGGCGTGCGTTACATTACACTGGCTCACTCACGCGCCAATCACATCAGTGACTCGTCCTACGATATTCGCCGCAAGTGGAAAGGCCTGAGCCCCTTTGGTAAAGAGCTGGTCACAGAAATGAACAACATCGGTATGCTAATCGATATTTCCCATGTTTCTGACGACGCGTTTTATCAGGTTATCGAACTGACCAATACGCCGGTTATTGCTTCGCATTCATCGCTGCGTAGTTTTACGCCAGGCTTTGAGCGCAACATGACAGACGACATGTTGGTTAAGCTGGGTGAAAACGGCGGTGTTGTGATGATCAACTTCGGCTCGGGTTTTGTCACCAAAGAGGCCCGCATGTGGAGTGACAACCGCACCAAACAGCGCAATGCGCTTATTAAAGAGTTTGGCGAAGACAGCGAGCAGGTTAAAAACTTTGCTGACCAATACAGCAAAGAAAATCCTTACCCTTACTCAACGCTGGCGGATGTGCTGGATCACATAGACCACGTTGTGAAGCTGATCGGCATAGATCATGTTGGCATTGGCTCTGACTACGATGGCGTGGGTGATTCCCTCCCCATCGGGCTAAAAGACGTCGCGTCTTACCCGTCGTTAGTGCAGGGCTTACTGGACCGCGGTTATGACGAAGCCAGCATCGCTAAGTTGTTGGGCGAAAACCTGTTGCGAGTGTGGTCTGAAGTAGAAGCCTACGCAGCAGCTCACTAGTTTGCTGCGCCTTAACGCTCAGCGGCTGGAACATTCGACTGCTGGCACAAGCCTCTTGTGCCAGCAAAGTTTATTAACGTATACTCATCGATAGTTGATAGAGTCAGGATAACCATGCAGCGCATCGTTTTATATTTTTTGATAGCAGCCATCACATTGCTCCCGCTGGCCGGGCATGCAATGAGCCTGACTGCGCCTGAGATGCAAACGAGCACAATGACACAAGCAGCGCCGGACACGATGAATGCTGACATGAAACAGCACCACAGTGCATCGGCAAATGCCCACAGCTGCTGTCCTGAATCTGGTAACAATACTGAAGCAGCCACCGATGCAGTCACTGGTGCAGAGACTGCTCACAATTGCGCCATGCAAAGTGATTGCGACAAAGGCGGTTGTGCTTGCAAACATTTGTGTCAGTCGCCGGTATTTATTGCCGAGTATCCTCAAATCAATAGCCCGGTGACAATACAACACGCGTCACTACGCTTCTCTGCTCAGCCCTTCAGCGGTCAGCTGAATACACCGTTCCGCCCACCTATAGCCTAAAACCCAAGTCGGTGCATTCGCCGGTTCGAACTGCACATGGCAAATTGCCGTATGTCTGTTGAAGCAATGCTTTGACGATATCTGTTACTGATATTCCGTTTTGGGTTTTAACATGAAACAAACAACCTATATTGCCACCCTGTGTGGCTTGTTACTCAGCCTGATGAGCCCTGGCGCTATGGCTTCGCAACCCGCCAGTGAGGCGTTAAACTGGTTGCTGGACAGCGCTGTTAAACACGATCTGTCGTTGCAACAAAGCAGGCAATCCGAACAGGCGCTGAATTCACAACAAGCAGCGGTCAGTCGGCTACCTGACCCGCGTGTTTCGCTTAGCGTGCTCAACGTCCCGACCGATGGCTTCGCACTAAACGAACAGGCCATGACACAGCTAAAAGTCGGCGTGTCGCAGATGTTGCCGCGCGGTGACAGCGTTGCTTTGCAACGTCAGCAAATAGCAACGCAGGCTAGCGCTGAACCCCTGCGCAGACTAAACCGTGAATGGGAACTCAGACGCGATATTCAACTGACCTGGACAGAATGGCTGATAGCGGCGCAGAGTGCCGCTCTAATTCAGGCTCAACAGCAGGTCGTCAGTCAGCTCTCCGATGCCATCGAAAACAGCTATGCTGCATCGTCAGGTCCGTCACAATATGACGTACTGAGTTCAGATGTACTGGCCTTGGCACTGGAAGACAGACTGGATACTGCACTGACCAGCCAACAAACGGCGCAAGCGAAGTTTACTCTGTGGCTACCAGACGCATTGCATCAGCAACTGAGCTATTTATCGCCTGCAGACAGCGACACTCAATGGTTAACGGCAAAGCAGTGGTATGCCCAGCGAGCGATATCCGATGCAGATCGCATTGCACTGCTGCAACAACACCCTTCTGTTCGCCTGAAGAACACACAAATTGAAACACAGCGAATCAAGCAACAGCAGGTCACCGAAAGTTTTGAGCCCCAATGGGAAGTCAACGCCGGCTACGCCTATCGTCAGGACGATACGGCCAACCGCTCCAGAGCGGATTTTGTTTCTGTTGGCGTGAGTGTTGACGTGCCCTTATTTAGCCGCGCGCATCATCGCCCGGCCATTTCAGCCACCGTACAGCAAGCAGAAAGTATTGAGACCGAAAAGCGCTGGTTAATTCAGCAACAGCTTAGCGAAGTCGAACAACTTTATGCCCAATGGCAAGGCCTGAACCGCCGCTATACTCGATATCGCGATGCGCTGTTGCCCTTACAACAACAGCAATACGATGCGGCGCTGAACGCCTATACCAGCGCAGATGGCGACTTTCTGGCTGTGTTACAAAGCCATATTGCATTGCTGGACGCACAGCTCAAACAACTATCGATTCAGGGTGAGATGGCCAAACTGGGTATAAAACTCGCCTATTATCTTCCCGCCCAGGCCACTCAGGAGTAATCCCATGACACATCACAATTATTCAGGTTCCGTGAAACCGACCTACCTTGTCGCTATGCTCTTTGTCGGCATTGTTCTGGGCCTTGGCGCAGGCTGGTTGCTCAACAGCAGTGACGCACCTCACGCTGCAATGAACGAATCGTCGGGCGATACCAACGACGAAAACGAAATTCTGTATTGGGTGGCTCCCATGGACAGCAGCTATCGACGGGATGGCCCCGGCAAGTCGCCCATGGGAATGGACCTGGTGCCGGTATACGCCAACGATCAATCTGAAGCCCCTGGCACGGTAACCATATCGCCCAATATTGAACAAAGTTTGGGGGTAACAACCGCACCAGCACAATTTGAGTCTTTATCTGAGTCAGTCGCGGCGCTTGGGGTCATTGGTTTCAATCAGGATAACATTGTCCACGTACACCCACGGGTGAAAGGCTGGATCGAGTTCCTTAGTGTGACCAACGAAGGGCAAATGGTCCAAAAAGGAGACGTGCTCTACCGGCTGTATTCCCCGGAATTGGTAAATGCTCAAGAAGAGTACCTGCTTGCGCTTAATCGCAATAATCAAAACCTGATCAAGGCAGCAAAAGACAAACTGATCGCCCTACAGTTGCCAGAGAGCACAATAGAATCGGTTACTCGCACGCGCAAAGTCAGTCAACAAGTGGCCTTTACCGCACCGCAATCCGGTATTGTCGCGAAACTGAATATTCGCCCGGGATTCTATGTAGAGCCCGGCACCACTCTTATGGAAATTGCCAGTCTGAACGAAGTATGGCTCACCACCGAAGTGCCGGAAAGACAAGCGGCCGGTATTCGGGCCGGTCAGCACGCCATGATCACACTGGATACCTACCCGGACGACGTCTTTCACGCCATGGTTGACTACGTATACCCGGTCATGAATGCCACTACCCGCACATTACAAGTCCGTCTGCGCTTGCCGAATGAGACACAGCAACTCAAGCCGAATATGTTTGCCAACGTGGTGTTTCTAATTAGTAATGACGAGATGGTCCTGACCGTCCCTCGCAACGCCGTGATCCGCACCGCGCAAAACAACCGTGTAGTGCTGGCACTCGGCGACGGCAAGTTTAAGTCGGTTGCGGTAACCCTTGGCAATACCAGTAAAGATCGGGTAGAGATTGTCGATGGCCTGCTCGAAGGCGATGAAGTCGTGACTAACGCCCAGTTTTTACTTGATTCAGAAAGCGCCATCGATTCCGATTTAGCGCGCTTCAGCAATGCCAGTGATGGCGAACAGTCGATGTCATCACGAGCCTGGGTAGCAGGAGAAATCAACACTGTAGATAGCGAAGCACGCACGGTGAATGCCAGTCACGAAGCTATAGAAGACTGGCAGTGGCCAGCCATGGTAATGGATTTCGCCGTGTCTGAGGATGTCGATATTTCTCAGCTCGGTGCCGGCGTATCACTGCACATGGAAATCGATAAATCCGTATCCGGTCTGCCACTCATTACCGGCATTCACATTATGTCCGGTATGGATCATGACACAATGAACAATGAGGACAGCAGCGAAGCACCAGAATCGGATGTGCAGTCGGCCACTGTCGATGGCGTGATTAACACGGTCGATGTGACCTCCCGCGTACTCAACATTTCGCGCGGAGCTATTGAGAAATGGGGCCGCGGCCCAGCCACACTCGACTTCGCAGTTGATGAAGCTGTAGCCATGAATGCCTTGCAAGCAGGCCAGACAATTTCATTTACGTTTGAGATCCACGATGGCGATTTCATCATTGTCGATATTACGCCACAGGCTAGCGCGGTTCACAATGAACACGCGCATCACGAATAGGAGCCAACTGTGATAGCACATATTATTCGTTGGTCCATCGCAAACCGGGTCCTGGTTCTCATCGCGACGCTGATGCTGGCAGCGGCCGGCATGTGGTCGGTTAAGCAAACCCCGGTTGATGCGATACCCGACCTGTCTGATGTCCAGGTTATTATCAAGACATCCTATCCGGGTCAGGCTCCGTCGGTAGTTGAACAACAGGTGACCTACCCGTTAACAACGGCCATGCTGTCTGTACCCGGCGCGCACACCGTCCGTGGATTTTCGTTCTTCGGCGACTCCTACGTATATATCCTGTTTGACGACAGCACCGATATTTACTGGGCGCGTTCGCGCGTGCTGGAGTATCTGTCGCAGGTTGCGCCAACCCTGCCGGATACCGCTACGCCTCAATTGGGGCCCGATGCAACCGGGGTGGGCTGGGTGTATATCTATGCGCTGTCAGACCCTACGGGGCAACACGATATTGCAGACCTGACATCGCTGCAGGACTGGTTCCTGAAGTACGAACTTCAAACCGTGCCGGGTGTCGCCGAAGTGGCTACCGTGGGCGGCATGAAAAAGCAATATCAGGTGGTTATCGACCCGTTGCGCTTACAGGCCTACAACCTGCCGCTCAGCAGCATTGAACGCGCCATTACCCGGGGCAATCAGGAAGTCGGCGCATCGGTAGTGGAAATGGCCGAAGCCGAATATATGGTCACGGTTACCGGCTACCTGCAATCTCTCGACGATTTGCAACAGGTCGTATTAGGCGCCACCCCACAGGGCACGCCTGTATTGCTGAGTGACGTGGCAGATATCCGCATTGGACCTGCTGCCAGACGTGGCATCGCAGAGTTGAACGGTGAAGGCGAAACTGTGGGCGGCATCATTGTTATGCGCTACGGCGAAAACGCAGAGAAAACCATCACGGGGGTCAAAGCCGCACTAGAGCGACTACAGGCGGGGTTGCCTGATGGCGTAGAGATAACACCAGTTTATGACCGCTCAAACCTGATCACCAAAGCCGTCGACAACCTGTGGGACAAGCTGCTCGAAGAATTAATCATTGTTGCGGTAGTATGCGGGCTCTTCCTGTTGCATTTACGCAGCGCGATTGTGGCGCTGGTCACATTACCGCTGGGCATTCTTGCGGCGTTCATTCTCATGCATTTTCAGGGGCTGAATGCCAATATCATGTCGCTGGGCGGTATCGCCATTGCCATTGGCGCGATGACCGATGGTGCCATTGTAATGATAGAAAACTTCCACAAACATCTGGAAGACCCAGCCAATCAGCAGCGTAACCGCTGGGAGCTGGTTGCAGACGCTGCCGGCGAGGTTGGCCCTGCGCTGTTCTTTAGCCTGCTGATTATCACCGTGAGCTTTTTGCCGGTATTTATTCTGGAAGCCCAGGAAGGCCGAATGTTCGCTCCTCTGGCCTACACCAAAACCTATGCGATGGCAGCGGCGGCGGGCTTGGCGATTACCCTGATCCCGGTACTCATTGGCTATTTTATTCGCGGCAATATCCTGCCCGAAGCGAAAAACCCGGTAAACCGGGTGATTCAGGCAGCCTATAAACCCGCCCTGCGTGCTGTACTGAGCTTCCCGAAAACCACCTTGCTTTGCGCGGTTATTATTGGGGTGATTGGCTTTTACCCACTGGGGAAACTGGGCAGTGAGTTTATGCCGCCGCTGGATGAAGGCGATCTGATGTATATGCCAACCACCTATGCCGGCGTATCAATTGGCGAGGCGCGTCAGATATTGCAACAAACCGATAAGCTCATTCGTACTGTTCCCGAAGTCGAAACCGTGTTTGGAAAAGTAGGACGAGCAGAAACTGCTACCGACCCAGCGCCCCTGATCATGATTGAAACCTTTATTCAGTTAAAGCCTCAGTCAGAATGGCGAGAAGGGGTGACCACTGAATCACTCAGAGCGGAACTGGACAAGTTAGTGAAGTTTCCCGGCCTGACCAACGCCTGGGTGATGCCAATAAAAACCCGTATCGATATGCTGGCAACTGGTATCAAAACCCCATTAGGATTAAAGATATCCGGGCCGGATATCGCGGTCATCGAGCAACTGGGTAAAGACGTGGAACGTATCCTCGGCGATTTACCTGGCACAGCTTCTGTGTATGCTGAGCGCGTGGCGGGCGCACGCTATATCACGCTGGATGTGAATCGCTATGCCGCGGCTCGTTATGGCATGAACATCGCTGATGTGCAGCAGGTTATCAGCACCGCCGTCGGCGGGAAAAAAGTTACGACGACCGTTGAAGGTCTGGAACGCTATTCAGTGAATATGCGATACCCTCAGGCTTACCGGGATTCACCGGAAGCCATGGCCGATTTACCGCTGATAACCCCGACGGGCCAACGGATTACCCTTGGCGACGTTGCTGATATCAATATCACACAGGGTCCGCCTGCGCTGAAAAGCGAAAACGCGCGATTAACCGGCTATACGTTTATCGATCTGACCACCAGTGACATTCAGACCTATGTGGCAGACGCAAAAGCCGCGCTGGATAGTCAGCTAACGCTGCCCGCAGGCTACAGCCTGAAATGGGCCGGCCAGTATGAGTATATGGAACGAGCCAAGCAGAAGCTTACCTATGTATTGCCGCTGACACTGGCCATTATCGTGATCCTGTTATTCATGAGTTTCCGCAATATGGTGGACGTGGCCATTGTGCTGGGCACCTTGCCCCTTGGCCTGATTGGAGGCTTCTGGTTGCTGTACTGGCTTGACTATCAATTGTCTGTCGCCGTCGGCGTAGGCTTTATTGCACTTGCCGGTGTCACCGTGGAAATTGGTGTAATCATGGTGGTTTACCTCAACGAGTCGTGTAAATCCTTAGCTCGCCAGCACCAAACGATAACCACCGCGCTATTGCGTAATGCGGTTGCAGAAGGCGCCCTGAAACGGGTTCGACCGGTATTGATGACAGTTGCAACGGTGATGATTGGCTTGTTACCTGTCATGATGGGTTCAGGAACAGGCTCTGAAGTAATGAGCCGGATTGCAACTCCTATGGTAGGCGGCATGGCGAGTGCACTGGTACTTTCCTTACTGGTAATCCCAGCGTGTTTTTACCTGGTGCAAAAACAACGCATGGCCAAACAGCACGCGGAGTAACAACGAACGCCGCTATGTGTTGTGCATAGCGGCTATATCTGTCTATTCATTGGTTAACGAAAACTCAACGAATCCGCGCAATGCTCGCATCATAGGAAAGAACTGCGGATTAACCTGCGGTACCGAACAGGTTTCACTTAAATCAGCACGGTTTTTGTCGAAATTCATTTTTTCCAGCAAGCGGCGATTAACCACCAGATCCGCGTGACACAAGTTATGCGACGCATCAATCACGTAGAAGGTATTATTGGCGTCTACTGATGCCAGTAAGTTTTCGACACCTTCGATAGGCGTGGTCTGGTCAGCTTCAGAATGGGCAATGAATACCGGTACAGTAATGGTTGCCCCTTGCTCCAATTGTTCGCGAATTTCACGAATCAGTGACATCAGCTCCAACCCGGCAAAACTGGCCACTTTCGGGTACTTTTGCGGGTTTGGTCCATCGGTTTTGTAATCGCCATCAAGCATTTTAGCCAGCCAACGCATTCCCCAAATTTTTGATAACGACTCGACATTGCCGTTCAGCGCCAGTGCGCCGGAAAACAGCATTAAACCTTTTACGTTATCCGGGTGTTTGAGCGTGTAATCCACTGAAAGTGCGCCGCCTGTAGAGAATCCGCCAACAACCACTTTACCCGAGCTACTCGCACCAAGTGCCAGCGTAATCACTTCATCAATATGAGCTTGCCAGCGCTCTGCTAACAGGTCATCTTCCATATCAGCATCGGCGTCTTTCAAACCGTGTCCGGGCAGCAACGGCGCAATGACCGTATATCCCTGGCTGTAGAGCTCATCGGCGATTGCCGAAACAAAAAAGGGTGAATCGCTTAAACCATGCACCAACACCGCAACCGGGCTGTCTGTTTCAGACTGCATCAGGATAAACGGCGCATTGCCTTCACCGCGTAACGAGTCGGCGCAAACCGCAAACCGGTTAGGCGTTGACTCCATACACTTTCTGACCTCGCCCAAGGACTTAGCGTACAAGTCCTGAAAACCGTTAGTCAGCTCAAAATACGACTGCGCAAAGGCCGATGAACTAAGTGCTGCGGTACCGAGTAGCAGGGCACTGCACATGGCAGTAAAAGACTTACGTGTTAACAAAATAAACTCCCAAGGCTAGGCTGGGGCATACTATGGCGAGCTTGCCCGTCAAATGCAACTGCTCAGTGTGCAGATGACTGCAACCGATACATCAACACCGCAGCGCGTTTCGCCTGTGATGGCAGTGACTGTATGACCGCTGATTCATTCACGGTATGCCCCGCCGAACCACTCATGCCCAGTCCATCCAATGCCATATCAACATACTCCGCGGTAAAAGACACATCTGCGGCCCCGGCATTAAGCGGGTTAACCGCTGTTACCGGCCCCTGCCCCAGATCAGCACTCACCGTACTGTATATTTCGAGTAGCTGGCGGTTTCCTGCTTTCGGTGCCATTGGCGGATACCCTTCACCAAACTCAATGGAGGCTGACGTTTTCGGCAAGTTTTGCGCGACCAGCGCCTGCATTTTGCGCTGTACCCGAGTCAGTTGCTCCTGGGAAATAGCCCGAATATCGCCTGTGACGATAGCGTGTTCTGCTACTACATTGTTCTTGCCGAATGCCGTCCCACTGTTTTTGGCTCGGTCATGAGTCACCTCAGTACCTCCCATGATTCGGCCAGGGTTAAACGTAAGTAATTGCTCACTTCTTAGTTCTTCATAGAAACGGGTAAGAATACGAGAAGCCTCGTAAATAGCGCCTGCGCCCACATTGGGTTTAAATACCTGAGACGAATGCGAAGGCGTGCCTTTTACTGTCAGAGTCCAGTCCACCGAGCCACGGCGGGACGTGTTTGCCGTTTTCGGATTGCCGTCACCATTCTCAAAACCAAGCGCTACGTCCGCCCATTTTGCTGCCTCTATCAGTGCTGCTTTAGATAACGATAAGGGTCGACCGCTTAACTCCTCATCACCGGTGAGTACCACCTGTATATTCATCGATTTCAAAGCGCCGACGTGCTGTAATGCACGCAGCGCCTCCAACATAATGATGTTGCCGCCCTTCATGTCAGCCACGCCTGGACCTTTAATAGTTTTATCATCAACGTAGGTCATCGTCTGAAAAGGGCTTTCCGGTTCAAACACCGTATCCAGATGGCCTATTAATAGTATATTCGGCCCCTGCCCGCCTTCGTGTTTTGCAATTAGATGACCGGCACGATTAAACTCTTTACCGTCTTCAAACCAAACCTTAAAACCCAGCGCTTTAAATTCCGGTGCCAGTAGGTCAGCGACTTTTTTTACCCCGGCAAAGTTCATGGTGCCGCTATTTATGTTGACGCTTTTCTCCAGCAATGCCATGGCATCAGATGTGCGGCGATCAACGGCGTCTGCCATGGATTTTTCATCTGGATTAAGTGCAGCTGCAGCACCAGTAGAAAGCGCCAGGCCTAAAGCGCAGGTTATGGCCCGTAAAGTGGTTTTCATTCTGTGTTCCCCGGAATAATTATGCTTTGCTGTTCACTATGACAAAGTTAGCCTGAATTAACGAGAGGCAGGACGATGAATGCCACGATAAAGCAGATTGTAGGTTCGCCCCCTGTCACGCACGCATCTGAACAACAACGATATTTTGACTTCCTCAGGTGACACGCCATACTAAGGCCTGTTAATCCGAACCTCACAAACAACCCTTATCACCGGTCAGTCAAAGGATCCGCTATGTCCAAGAAAGTCTATTGCTGCGCACAGTTTTTACCTAAACCAGGCCAGGAAAACGCCCTGTTTGAAGTACTGCAAAGCCTGGAACCCAATACCATCAGAGAGGATGGTTGTATTCAGTACATTGTGACACGGCATGTCACCAGTCCGTTTGCGGAAGGCAAAAGCTTTCCCATTATGTTCAATGAAATCTGGGCCGATATGGCGAGTTTTGAAGCACATTGTCAGCGCAAGGAAATTGCTGACTTTTTTGCCAAATATTGTCAGGCGGACGATGGGCTTGCTGAAGATTGGAATGTGTGTATTTACACCGATGAGCCGGCGGATTACGACGCCCCTCAGTTATAATTCTTGTAGCAAACCGCTCGTCACATTTATCGCAAACGAAGACGAGCGGTGCTTTTCATTTAAGCTTGTTCTGCGAAGTACGCTTCCAGGTCATCGCTACCACCAATGTGTTTACCACCGATAAACACCTGAGGCACCGTTGTTCTGCCACTGATTGCTTTCAGTGAGGTCAGTGAAGCCCCTTGTCCCATCACAATTTCCTCATAACGGTAACCGTGATGTTGCAGTAATGCTTTCGCTTTGGCGCAATACGGACAGCCCGGCTTCGTAAGCAAGGATACCGGCTCCTGCTTCACCGCATTGGGCGCAATGTAACTTAACATGGTGTCAGCGTCTGACACTTCAAAGGGGTCGCCTGGTTTGTTGGGCTCGATAAACATCTTATCAATAACCCCATCTTTTACCAGCATAGAATATCGCCAGCTACGCTTGCCAAAGCCCAGATCCGCTTTATCTACCAGCATACCCATACCATCGGTAAATTCGCCGTTGCCGTCCGGTACCAATGAAATGTTTTCCGATTCCTGGTCCGCCGCCCAGGCATTCATTACAAAGGTATCATTCACTGACACACAGACAATTTCATCTACACCGTTTTGCTTGAACACATCTGCCAGTTCGTTGTATCGAGGCAAATGTGTAGAAGAACACGTTGGCGTAAACGCACCTGGTAATGAGAAAACAACCACGGTCTTTCCACTGAAAATGTCGTCGGTTGTCCGGTTAATCCATTGTTCGCCATCGCGGATCGCAAAAGTTACGTCAGGCACTTTTTGACCTTCACGTGAAGGCATATCTACTGGGTGTGTCATTGTTTTCTCCTTAATTGATGTAACCAGTATAGACTTCTCGCCAGAGTATGGAAGTGAAGTTATTCTATCGTGGTAATCTCAAATTTCGATTAAACGATGTTTTTTAATCAGTTATTTTTGGTATTAAGAAGTATCCCCGTTTATGGTTTGCGATGCCCCAATTACATGGCGATACCCGAAGGCTTTGTTTATCCTTTGGCAGGTAAGGTATCAGGGCAACATCGTTACCTTACAGAAAGTTTGAAAAAGGCAAAGCGCGACGAAAGCGCGTGACGCAAAGCCTCCGGTCTTCATCCTTTGATATGATAGCGGGGCTACCGAACACAAAGGGCTTTCCGGTTCCCCCTAAAAACCGCAGACCCAAAACGGTGTTCACTTTTTCATTGTGTAATGACTATTACAGCGAGCTTCGGACAGGAATAGCCAGGCTCCAATGAGGATTGAACCTATGATGATTCTGGTAGGTGGCGAAAAAGGCGGTAGCGGCAAAAGCTGCCTGGCCCAAAATATCGCCGTGTACTTGCGTTGTGAGAAAAAAGCCAGTGTGTTGATGGTGGATTGCGATCCACAGCGAACCACCTCTGACTGGGCGCAAGAACGCAGTAGCAACGACGAATTACCCAACATTACCTGTATACAACTATACGGTAAGATTCGAAACGAACTGCTCAGTCTGAAAGAGCGCTACGACTATGTCGTTATCGATTGCGGTGGACAGGATAACCTGGCACTGCGTTCGTCAATGGCGGTGGCCGACCACATACTGATTCCACTGCGACCAAAGCGTCGCGACTTAAAGACCGTACCACACATGGAAGACATATTGTCGACCTGTAAAATGGTCAACCCCAGAATGAATGCCGCGTTTGTGATCACGCAGTGCCCTTCCCTGCCGAGTCTGGCTCCGCGGATCCTCGAGGCGAAGGAAGTATGCCGCTCTTTTGAGGTGCCGGTGCTTAACTCGGTCACCTTCAGCCGCAATATGTATGATGACTCAGAAGAGTCGGGCCGCTCGGTACTGGAAAGCGAGCCAACTGGCAAAGCCGCGATTGAAATCAGAAGTATCATTGAAGAGCTGCTGGCCCGCAGTAAGGGGGAACAGAATGAGCCTACTCAATCTGTCGCGTACCACGTCGCGAGCTAGCACGATTAATGCTGAGCCAGTAACTGCCGATACCTTTATTGACGACGCGCTGAATTATGCGCAGGGTCAACCGGCGCATGCTGACTCCCAATCGCAATTAGTTACATCGGCTTCCAAAGTCGGTAACGATGCATCGATGCAACCTATGCGCAGAGCGACGTTTACGCTCACCGAAGAATGCATTGAACAATTGCAGGAAATTTCTGACCACAGCGGGGTCGCCAAGTCTAAATTAATACGGCTATGGATAGCACATTTTGCACACACAAGGAGTGACTGGTAATGTTGCATAAAAAAACGACAAACGATTAAATTTTAATCATGTATAGGTGGAATTAACCTATACTAAAGTATAGCGACAAATAAAACGCAGATGTATGTAGTAGCGGTTTTAGCAACAAGTATAAGCGGTGTAAAAGGTATTTATGATAGCCCGTGGCAGTATCTTTCTGCTGATGCTTTGCGTGTCCGCGCAAGCAGGCGGACATCCTCTGCGACATATTTCTTTGGACAGCACACAGCATGGAGACCGTTCATCTAACGTTCAAATGCTGATTGCCCAGGGTAATATTCAGCAGGCGGAACAGCAAATAGTCGACTCTCTTGCGCTGGCTCGCGCCGACAAGGATGATGAATCTGTCGCGCTTGGCGTGCATGCGCTCGGACATTTATCGCTGCTTAAGAACCTCTATCCTCTCGCTCTTACCCAATTTCAAAATAGCCTGGATTACTTTAAAAGTGCCAACAACCCGTTAGCGATTGCAGATCTCTATACCGATATAGGTCGCACCTATCGCGTGATGGGGTTATATCAATCCGCTCTGGGTTATTTCAACCTGGCCAAAGAGATCTATCATCAGCAAAATCGCAATGACGGTATTGCATTACAGCAACTGGAAATAGGCATTTCCCTGCGTCAATTGGGCCAGTTTGAAAGCGCGCTGAGTCAGCTTGAAAGGGCCCTTCCCTTGCTCAGAGAGAGTAATGACAACGCCGCCAGTGCGCTGGCGTTGATGAATATTGCCCGGGTATACAGTGATGTAGGCAAAAACGACGAGGCATTGCTTTATTTAAAAGATGCAGAGCAACTAATCCGCACTTTATCGATGTCACTGCTCAATGCAGAACTGGGCTATCACCTTGGTAAAGTGTATGCCAAGGAGGGAGACTTCGAACCCGCGTTGCGCTACCTGAATAGCAGTATTGACGGTTTTTCGAATTTGGGCGCGCTGTGCGACCAAAGCAAGGCCACTACAAGTGTCGGTGATATATTAATCGCGAGAAAACAATACGCAGAAGGGCGGCAACTGTTGCTTGACGAGCTTGATCATGCGACCGCGAACAACTGCACCACACTCTTAACTGATATTCATCTGGCGCTGGCAAATGCCTATCTACCCGATAACCAGGAAAAATCCAATGAGCACATTGAATTAGGTTTGCAGCAAGCCATAGACCGGGAGGAGCTATTCACCCAGTCTCAGTTTGAGGCAGTCAGAGTGGATATGTACGTACAGCAGCAGGATTTCCAGTCGGCGTTCAGTGCCTTGAGACGCCAACGTCAACTTGAATCAGACAGCCTGGATCAGCGTCGCTCTCTGGCGTTGCTCTACCTTCAATCACAAATTGATGTCGAGCGTCAGGCCCAGGCGCTCACGTTGTTAAGTAAAAACCAGGCAATAGAACTTGCCAGAGCAGAACAGCAACAATTACGCACCAAGATGCTGTATGGCTCGTTACTCGCCTCGTTGCTTTTTGTATTTCTGTTTTGGAGCAGAGTAAACCAGAAACAGCGTTCCAGCTTGTTAAAACGCGAAGTAAAGCGCCGTACCCAAGAGCTTGAAGTAAAAAATGCCGAGTTAGAGAGTGCATATCAGGCGCTTGAACGCGCCAGTCTGCTGGACCCGCTCACCGGCTTGTATAACCGCCAGTACCTGAATAACCAATTGCCCCAGGAAATTCATCGTGCGCAGCAAAATTACCTGGTCAACAAACCCGTAGGTGCCGATGCCGCCAATGCGGACCTGGTTTGCTTTTTACTAGACATTGACAACTTTAAGCACATTAACGATACCTATGGCCATCTCGCGGGCGATCGCATTTTAGTGCAATTAAGCCGGCTACTGCGGTCGGTGTTCCGGCCATCTGATATGCTGATACGCTGGGGCGGTGAAGAGTTTTTAGCTGTGTGTCGCAATACCAGTCGGTTAGAAGCGGTATCGCTTGCAACTCGTCTGCATCAATCCCTGCATCAGGAGTTATTTTCACTAAGCGATAATTCCCGGCTGAATATTACGTGCTCCATCGGCTTCTGCGTATTACCGCTTTACCCGGAGGAGCCCGAGCGTCTGGAATGGTCTGATTATTTTGCTATTGTCGATGATTGCCTTTATGCCGCTAAAAGCTCTGGTAAAGACTGCTGGATTGGGTTGTTGGGGGAGAAGTCCCAATCTCAACATCAGTCTCATTCTCCCTCTCCGATTGAGGTGAAATATGACTTACCGCCAACACGCATCCAAACATCGTTGAATCACTTGTCGGCGGTGAACTGGAATTGTAGCGAGTAGCCGCTAGCCAGCCGTGAGGCTACACCCCGGTTTTCAGATCTTCCAGGTGATACTTATCGATAAGCGAATAGAGTGTTGGCCGCGTTACACCCAATAACTCCGCGGTTTTCGACATATTCTTATCTGCCCGTTGGTACGCTTTGCGGATAGCCCGGCTTTCCGCTTGTTCACGCACTTCACGCAGATTCAACGTATCACTTTCAAAGTCTTCAGTCGGTGCAATCAAGCCCAGATCCTCGGCCTGGACGACCGTTCCCTCAGCCATGATGACTGCAGACTTTAATTTGTTCTGTAATTCGCGAATATTGCCCGGCCATTTGTGCGCCAGTAACGCCTTAATTGCGCCATCACTGAAGCTTTTCGCTTTGGCATTAAACTCTTCCCGATACTGATTCAGGAAGGTTCGGGCTAATAAGACGATGTCTTGTTCGCGGTCGCGAAGTGGAGGAATATTGATGGGTATTTCACCAATACGGTAGAACAAATCTTCCCGGAAGCTCTCTTCCGCAACCATAGTTTGTAAGTCGCGGTGCGTCGCACAGATCACCCGAATATCGACAGGGATCTCGTTGCGTCCACCTACGCGCTCAATCACTCGCTCCTGCAGGAAACGCAACATTTTAGCCTGTAATCCAATCGGCATATCACCGATTTCATCGAGGAACAGGGTACCACCCTGGGCTGTTTCTATTTTACCCATGGTCGTTTTATTGGCGCCGGTAAACGCGCCTTTCTCGTAGCCAAACAATTCACTTTCCAGCAGGTTTTCCGGAATCGAGGCACAGTTTATGGCTACAAACGGTTTATCTTTTCGTGGACTGTGTTCGTGAATACTGCGGGCAAACACTTCTTTACCGGTACCACTCTCTCCCAGCAACAGCGTGCTGATATCGGTACCGGCAATCTTTTCAGCCTTGCGCATGACCAGTTGAATGGCTTCACTGTTACCAATGATCCTGCCCATGGATGGACGGGTTTTCGCCAGAATGCGATTCTCGTCTTCAAGCTTGGATAAGTTCAGGGCGCGATTCACTAACAACTTGATGGTGTCTGAATCGATGGGTTTTTGATAAAAGTCATAGGCGCCGAGGTCTATCGCTCTCAGTGCATTCTCTTTATCATTGTTGCCTGTTACCACTATCACTTTTGTGCGTGGTGACAAAGCCATAATTTCTTCAAGTGTTTTTAACCCTTCAGACGCATTAGCCGGATCGGGTGGCAACCCGAGATCCAGTGTCACTACGCTGGGTTCAAAGCGGCGAAGCTGTGCTATGGCAGACTGTCTGTCGTCTGCGAATACCACGTTATAATCGGTTAAGCTCCATTTTAACTGTTTCTGAATGCCTAAATCATCATCAACTACCAGAATGGTGTCAGCCATGTTTATTTTTCCATTTCGTTCCGACCACGAGGGTATTTATTCGATGGGGAAACCCAGCGTAAAGCAGGTTCCCATTCCCGGTTGGCTCTGCACCTGCAGATAGCCCCCTATGGATTCCATATATGTTTTTGCATCGTATGCACCAATACCCATCCCAGCATTGCCTTTAGTGGTATCAAACGGCTTGAACAGACGGTTTTTAATAAACTCGTCGTCCATTCCACAGCCGGTGTCTTCGATAAAAATCATCTGATATTTACGTTCAGCATCGAGCACGACGGTAATGTCTACCTGACCGTCATCCGGTGTGGCTTGTTGCGCATTGCTAATAAGATGATACATGACATTGGCGAACTTTTCCTGGTCCACCACCACACTGGTCTCATCTTTCACTTGCATAACGGGTAAGGGCTGGTGTGACTGACAACGCTGCGCAATCACGTCTGATATTAATTCAGAAAGTGTATGGGTTGCATCAACACCGGCCTCATCGACCTGCTTTTCCGTTAATTGACGCAGCATGCGGTCCATCCGAGCTTTGGTATGATGCAACGTTTCGAAGGTATCTTCAATAAATTCGGGATTATCTTTATGCTGGGCTGCATTGCACAGAATTAAATCTATCTGAGCCAATACGTTTTTCAAATCGTGCAGTACGAAGGCCGCCATACGATTAAACGCTGCAAACTGAGCATTTTCCGCCAATGACTGCGCAGCTTCGTGGAAGTAAATAAAGTTTGCTATCTGGTTAGTCACGGCATTCAAATAGTCCCGTACTTCCCAGTTGAGTGAAACCTTTGGCCGGTCGACCGCGCTGAGTAATGCCAGCCCCCACATTTTGCCTTCCCGAATAAAAGGCAGTACCAATTGCAATTCCGTGTCTTCAATCACCTTTGGCGGCAGCTGCAAGCCCTCATAGTCAAAAGGCTTGCTGCGATACTCTTCTAAATCAACCATCCAACCAGTGCGCTCGCAGTAGTCCCACAATTCATTCAATGCCGGTTCCGCCTGTTCCAGTGGCATGAAGTACTGATTGCTCACAAGAGTAAAACGCCCGCCCTGCTTTTTGACCAGTGCGCCGCTATCGTAGTTAACTGCACCCATCACCCCTTCGAGTGCCACATGGTACACGCTGGCTGATGACTGATCGGTATTGGCAAGCACATTCGTCAGCTTGACCCATTCCTCGCGGTAATCAAACTGGTTGGCAAAGAAGTGTTTGGTAATGAAGATTTTAATGCGGGTACGGAAGTTGTTTGACAAAAACAGCGTTGCCAGCAACACCATGGACAGCGCGATTAATACGATTTGAACCGTGCTGCCCCAACTCCAACCCAGATAGTTAATTACATAACCAAGTGCAGCCATGACAAACAGGTAAATGCCTGCCACTAGCAATAAGCTGCTGTGCAGCACCACATCACGGGAGATAAAGATGTTTACGCCCCAGTGTTTTATGCGCCGGGTGGCAATAACCAGAAAGGGCAGCATAAGCAAATAGATATAGCCGCGAGCGGCAATAAAGCCGGGCTCCACCTGCGCAATCATGGTGGCATTGGCGTAAGACACAAATTCAAATAAGTTGGTAGCACCTAAGTAAAAAGCCAGTGGCTTGTAGGCCCATTGCTCGTCCCCTACCTGTCGGTATAACACCTCAAGTAGAATCAGCACTTCAAGGGCAATCAGGGTTTGCAATAAAAAGTGCCAGGTAATGTCTGTGCGCACAACCCAGGGTAACACCAAAGCGACAAGGGGCACTGACAGCGCAATGAGGGTGGCCGGTTGCCGCAATACTTGCCAGATATTCTGAAAATCCGGTTTCAGGCAACCGGCAATAAACAACAGCCAGATAGCCTGCTTGATGCTGTCACCCTGCAGCAGATGAATAACGTCGAGGGGGCCACTGAGCACACTCACGAAACTCAATGACCACAGCATGGTGACCAGCGTTGCCAGGCTGAGCAGATACTTTGCCAGTCCCGGCTTCCTCACCGTAAATAACAGCAACAACAGCACCAGGTAGCCGGCTGCGTTTAGCCCATATCCAATATCAGCAATCATCTGTCACCACTCGATGTATGTCCCTGTTATCGACAGTTTAATGTTAACTTAACGCTTTTTCACAACCAGGCTGCCAATTGAATAACCTGCACCAAAGGAACAGATTACCCCAACGTCTCCCGGTTGCAGATCCTGATGATGTAGCGCAAACGCGATCACTGAGCCGGCAGAGGCAGTATTGGCATATTCGTCCAGCACAATCGGCGCTTCCTGTTGCGACGCTTCACGGCCTAACAGACGTTTACAAATCAACGTATTCATATTGATATTGGCCTGGTGTAACCACCAACGGTTAACATGCTCCGGTTCGTATCCATGCGCCGCCAGATGCGCGCCAATGTGATCAGCGGCCATGGGGCACACTTCTTTAAATACTTTACGACCAGCCTGATGAAACAGTTTATCCGGGCCAAACGGATCGGCGTCATTTGCGCGGCTAATATAGCCAAAATTCGACCGGATGTTATTTGAAAATACGGTTTTCGCTTTGGTACTTAAAATATCAAAAGCACTGTCCGTCGAAACGGTGTCAGCCGACTCCAGTACGGTCGCCGTTGCAACATCACCAAAAATGAAGTGACTGTCGCGGTCGGTGTAGTTAATTTGTGGAGATACCAGCTCCGGATTAATCACTAACACACATTTGGCATTGCCCGACGCAATCATTTCCCACGCCCGGTGCATCCCAAAGGTCGCCGCAGAGCACGCAACCAACATATCAAAACCGAAACCTTCAATCCCCAACGCTTCCTGCACCTCAATCGCGATGGCAGGATATGCTCGCTGGGTGTAGGCGCACGACACAATCACTGCGTCGACATCCGCCGCCGTTTTATTCGCGTCGGCAAGGGCAAGTTTAGCGGCTTCAATGGCGATCTCGGCCTGGTTCGACATCTCGTCCTCGCCGCGCTCCGGGATAGCAGGCCGCATGCGTTGAATATCCAGCGCACCGTCTTTGCAATAAATATATCGGCTTTTGATGCCCGAGGCCTTCTCAATAAATTCCGCACTGGAATGAGGCTTAGCGTCCAGTTTACCGGCAGCAATGTCTGCATCGTGTTCTGCATTGTAGGCATCTGCCCACGCGTTATAGCTTTCTACCAGTTCTTCATTGGTTATTTTGTTGGGTGGTGTCCACAGGCCGACACCACTTAACACTACGGATGAATTCATATTATTTTCTGTCTCAATTCAGTCTGCCGCTGCATCACAGTTCACTCTTGCAGGGCTGTTAGATTCGCTTAAGCTTATACTTTTGACACAGAAAAGTCATGATCCTGTCGCGAAGTTTGATGTGTATGTCGCTAATTTCTCTGATGGAACTCAACACTAGCCTTTGAGCAGCAACGCCTGTCTGTGCTGGCGTTCTCTTTCAAAAATGGTGGTGTTATTGAAGCGGCGAATGCGTTTCATGTGAACGTCACCGGTTGCGGGGGTATAATAGATTTTTCGCGCGTAGTCCTGACACAGATCCTGCCCAACAACAGGGATCCCCGTTTCTGACAAAAAGTGCTGTACAAAAGCGGCATTGGTTTGGCCGACGTCACACTTGTCAAAGCCGTTCAATACTTTGCCACCGCCAAACACCTTCGCTTCGAAGCGCGACCGTTGCCCGCCAAGCTTTTCGAGGTCCTCTATGAGGATAGTCATAGCGTGCTGGCCATATCGGGTAATGGCACTGCGCACCGTCGCATCCTCCCGGGTTGCGGTGGGTAGCATAAAGTGATTCATGCCCCCCACTCCCGCCATAGGGTCGCGAATGCAGGCCGCAACACAAGACCCCAACACCGTTACAATTAGTTTGTCACCAGAGGTAGCAAAGTACTGCCCGGGCAACAGCTTAATGGCTTCACGTTGAAAGTGGGTGTCAAAATAAGCTATCGGTACCGTGTTGAACTCACCAAATGCGTCATCCATACGGTTATTTCACAGGCCGGTAGAGAGTTTTCCCCATGGGACGAACTAAATCGGTTTGCAAATTAAAGTTTTCAGAATGCCCTGCCACATACATGCCATCCGCCGGCAATAAATCTACCATTCGGGCGAGGAGTTTAAGCTGAGTCGGCTTGTCGAAGTAAATCATCACGTTACGACAAAAGATCACATTAACCTCTCGTCTGAATCCCCAATCAGCTTGCTGCAAATTGATTTTCTTGAAGGTCACCATGTTGCGCAGTTCATCTACTACTTTTACCTTACCGGTATTATTGCCTGTACCACGGTGAAAGAACTGCTGTTTACGGCTGTTCGACAACTTTTCAATGCTGTTAGCAGCGTAGACACCTCGTTGCGCGGTAGCCAGCACATTGCTGTCGATATCAGAGGCCACGATATTCACCGGAGGCTTGTAGCTGCCATAGACCTCTGCCACCACCATGGCAATGGAATAAGGTTCTTCACCTGTGCTACTGGCGGCACACCAAATCGTGTGCGTCTCTGGGTGTTCATGTAAGTACCTTGCCAGCGCGTCGAAGTGGTGTGGTTCACGAAAGAACGACGTCAGGTTGGTGGTTAAGGCATTAACGAATTGTTCCTGCTCGTCGGTGGAGGACGCCACATAGGCCAGGTATTCATTAAAGCTGTCCATGTTCAGTGCTCTGAGTCGTCTCGCCAAGCGGCTGTACACCATACCGTCTTTGGAGTCGGCCAGACGGATCCCTGCCTGGCTCATCAACGTTTTTCTTACCTTTTCGAAGTCGCTGCGATTAAATGCAAACTCCCGCTGGGCAGCGGGGGTCACAACGGCCCCCATTAGAACGTCTCCCACTCATCTTCTTCGGCCCGGGCGGGTTTCAGCATTGTTTTGGCGACTGGCGCTGGCGTTTTCAGGTAGCCGTTTACAGCCGGTTTTGCTACCGGGGCTACCGGATTGCTGAGTCTGGCCGGTGCTGACACCGCGGCTTGCAAGGCACTGCCGTCGAGCTTAAACGTGGTGACCCGGTCTGAGAGTTGCCCCGCCTGGTGGCGCAAGCTTTCCGCTGCGGCGGCGGCTTCTTCTACTAGGGCGGCATTTTGCTGCGTCATTTCATCCATTTGAACAACTGCTTTACTCACTTCATCGATACCTGAGGCCTGCTCGATTGACGCGGCGGCAATCTCCGACATGATGTCATTAACCCGTTTGATAGCAACGACAACGTCATCCATGGTTTCACCTGAACGGTTCACCAGATCGTTACCCGTGGTAATTTTAGTGACCGAGTCAGAAATCAACTCTTTGATGTCTTTGGCCGCTTCTGCAGATCGCTGCGCCAGTGTTCTCACCTCACTGGCCACTACAGCAAAGCCACGCCCCTGCTCCCCTGCTCTTGCTGCTTCTACTGCGGCATTGAGGGCCAGGATATTCGTTTGGAAAGCAATGCCGTCAATCACGCCTATGATATCTGAAATACGCTGGGCCGACGCATTTATGGCTGACATGGTATCGACAACCTGCTTGATCATGTCGCCGCCTTCAGCGGCCACGGTGCAAGCCTGTGATGCCAGGTTATTGGCCTGCTCTGCATTTTCGGCGTTTAGCTTCACAGTGCCGTTTAGCTCTTCCATGCTGGAAGAAGTTTCTTCCAGACTTGATGCCTGCTGCTCGGTGCGTGAAGACAGATCCGCATTGCCAGTTGCGATTTCAGATGAGGCGGTATTGATAGTTTCAACTGCGTCGTTAATTTCACCAATGGTTGAGCGCATGTTGTGAATGAACTGGTTAATGGCTTCGCCCAGTACTTTGAAGTCGCCTTCAAATTCGTGCTCGATGCCACAGGTTAAATCGCCATCTGCCAGCTTTGTCATCACATCTTTCACGTCCGAAATAGTTGTGCGCATGTCCTGAATAAACTGATCGGTAGCCTGACCCAGCTCTTTGAATTCACCTTCAAATTCCTGCTCAATCTTGCACGACAGGTCGCCTTTGGCGAGTTGCGTCATTACGTGTTTGATTTCGTTAACGGCTTTGGTTCTTGCGGTCACATCGGTGGCAAATTTAACCACTCGGAATGGCTTGCCATTTTGGTCCAGAATCGGATTGTAGGTAGCCTGAATCCAAATCTCGCGGCCGCCCTTGGCAATGCGCTTAAACTCGCCTGACGCGTAGTTTCCCTGATTGAGGCTTGCCCAGAAAGCTTTGTAGTCCGCGCTTTGTTTGTAAGTTTCATCAACGAACATGCTGTGATGCTTGCCTTTGATGTCGTCCAGGGAGTAGCCCATCGCTGCAAGGAAGTTCTCATTGGCGTTGATAATGGTGCCATCCAATTCAAACTCGATCACCGCCTGGGACTTACCAATAGCGTCAAGTTGCCCTTCAAAATAAGCATTTTTGCGCTTTTCTGCGGTGATGTCAGAGGCGTATTTCACCACTTTAAATACGTTACCTGCCATGTCGAGGATGGGGTTATATGAAGCCTGTATCCATATCTCCTCGCCAGCGCGGGTGACCCGCTTGAATTCACCGGAGAAGAATTGGCCGTTTGCCAGTGAAGACCAGAACGCTTTGTACTCCGCGGTATTTTGCGTTGCCGAGTCCACAAACATGCGATGATGCTGGCCTTTTATCTCTTCCAGGCTGTAGCCCACTGCATCGAGGAAATTCTGATTAGCCTCCAATATGGTGCCGTCGGGTTTAAAGGCGATAACGGCCTGAGACTTACCGATTGCATCAATCTGACCGGCATAGTCTGCCGCCCGGTACTTGGAAGCCGTAATGTCAGAGGCGTATTTCACCACTTTGAAGGGCTTGCCGTCCATGTCCATAATAGGGTTGTAGCTTGCCTGGATCCAAATATCCTTGCCGCCTTTGCCAACGCGCTGGTACTCACCACTGAAGAACTGTCCTGCCTTGAGTGACGCCCAAAACCCTTTGTACTCATCGGAGGCCGCATAATCCGATTGAACAAACATACTGTGGTGCTTGCCCTGAATTTCTTCCAGTTCATAGCCCACGGTATTTAAAAAGTTCTCGTTGGCATCCAGAATGTGCCCGGTTAAATCAAACTCAATCACTGCCTGAGACTTGCCAATCGCTGAAATCTGGCCGTTATAGTTAGCATTGAGTAATTTTTCCTGGGTCACGTCTGTGGCAAACTTAACCACGCGAACAACATTGCCATTGTCGTCAAATACCGGGTTGTAAGAGGCCTGAATCCAAAACGCCTGACCTTGCTTATTAATGCGCTTAAATTCACCTGAGTGTGTATTGCCTTGCTTGAGGTTCGCCCAGAAGCTGGTGTACTCGGCGGATTTAGCGTATTCAGCCTCAACAAACATTTTGTGATGTTGTCCCTGAATCTCTTCGAGTGTATACCCGGTCGCGGCTAAGAAATTACTGTTGGCGGTTTCAATTGTGCCATCGGGTAAGAATTCGATAACCGCCTGGACACGGTCAATGGCATTTAACTTGCCTTGCTGAGCATTTAATTGCGCGTTGTCTGCCCACTCGAGAATGTATCCTTCAGCGACACCTGCTGGGTCGGTGAGCGGTGTAACAGTGAGTTGCAGGTTTTTATTGCCCACACTGACAGCTGCACCGTTGGTGTGTTGTGCCAGACGACCGAACATACCCTGCCCTAACGAGTCACAGTGTTGACCTGGGACCAGGGTAACCCCGCAGTTAGCAATACTTTGATAACACGCCTGATTGGCGTAAGTCACCAACCCGTGATTGTCTACCATCATGATGCTCGCGGCACTGTTATCCAGTGCTTTTTGCTGCATGACCGACAATTTCTGTGCGGCTTTCAATGCATCTTGGTTAAACAGACTTAATACACCCATGATTTTACTCCATCACTCGGTTTGCCTGCTGATGTCCTTACACCGACAGGTAAATGGTTGGCTAACCTGCTATTGCAGCGCTCTGACTGTTATCAACGAGCGCCAGGGCATCGCTGGTGATCAGCTTTTCGATATTGACTAAAATAACCATTGAATCGTCTACGTCTGCCAAGCCCAGTAAATACTGGCTGTCGAACGCAACCCCGAATTCAGGCGGCGGTAACACCTCGGCTTCCGTTAAACGCACCACATCGGACACTCCGTCTACCACAACGCCGACAATGCGGTCGTAAACGTGTAGCATGATCACAATGGTGAATTCGTTATAAGTGGGCTCGCCCACATCGAACTTTATTCGCAGATCCACGATAGGGACGATATCACCACGTAGGTTGAGCACCCCTTTAATGAACGCCGGTGCGTTGGCGATCTTGGTGGTCGCTTCGTAGCCGCGGATCTCTTTCACTGTAGTAATGTCGATGGCGTAGTACTCTTTGCCCAGCACAAAACTCAGGTATTCCCGTTCGTCAGACCCTACTGGCGATTGCTGCAACGTTGCTTCTGTCATGCGCATGCCTCTTGTTTTAAAGCGTCCTGGCAGGTTTGAGCAATGGAGTCCGCGTCCAGAATGAGCGCGACCTTGCCGTCCCCCATGATGGTTGCGCCCGCAACCCCAGCGACTTTGCGATAGTGTTTTTCCAGGCTTTTAATGACCACTTGTTGCTGACCAAGTAACGCATCTACCTGTATACCAAACCGTTTTTTCCCACTTTCCAGTAAAACCACGATCCCCTCTTCCGGTGCATCGATTGCCCCTTCAACATCCATGAGTTCATGCAGCGCCACCAGTGGCCAGTATTCCCCCCGGATCCATAACACATTGTCATTGCTGAGGGTTTGAAGCTGTTCGGCTCTTGGCTGGAATGACTCAATGATATTGAGCAGCGGCACCACAAATATCTGATCACCCACTGCCACACACATCCCGTCGACAATGGCCAGGGTAAGCGGTAAATGAATATTGAATGACGAGCCTTCACCCACTTTGGATTCGATTTCAATTCGACCGCCGATTGATTCAATATTGCGACGCACGACGTCCATACCGACACCGCGCCCGGAGACATCGGTCACCTCTGCAGCCGTGGAGAAGCCAGGTTCAAATATCAGCTTCCAGATATCACTGTCCGGCATATCGTCAGAGTGAATCAGACCGTTCTCCATGGCTTTGTTAAGAATGCGCTCGCGGTTTAACCCAGCGCCGTCATCCTGAATACTGATAATGATACTGCTGCCTTTTTGCGCAGCGCTGAGCACAACGGTGCCCGACGTAGGCTTACCCGCGGCCTGGCGAGTTTCTGGCGACTCAATACCGTGATCGATACTGTTGCGAACCAGGTGAGTAAGCGGATCCACCAGCTTTTCTATCAGGCTCTTGTCTATTTCTGTGGCACCGCCCTCAATAACAAGTTTGACCTGCTTACCGAGCTTCTGTGACAAGTCCCTCACAACCCGAGGGAAGCGATTAAATGTCATGTTGACAGGCAACATACGCATCGACATCACAGATTCCTGTATTTCACGCGTATTGCGCTGTAACTCATCAATTGCGGTTTGAAGCATCTCACCGGCTTTGCCGTCGACTTCGTTCCCGATCATAGACAGCATGGACTGGGTGATCACAAGCTCGCCGACGAGGTTGACCATGCCATCAATCTTGTATGTGTCAACGCGAATGGAGCCGGATTCTTTGGCTGGCGTTTTAGTTTGAGATGCCGCCTTGCCCTTCGCAATTGGCGTGACATTCTGTTTCGGTGTTACCGGGACGGGCTGGCTTTTCTCGCTTTGTGACACGGCAGGTTGAGCGGGCAGTGCCTCGTCATCAAAGAACCCAAAACCGGAGATGTCGTCTGTTTCTTTACCATCAGCTGTATGTGGCTGCGTCACTGCTTGCGGGTTGTCTGTTGGTGCTTCCGCCCCAAAGGCCAAATCACCAAACAGGTCATCGGTTGCATCACCGGCCGCAACAGGCTCGGCAATATCATCAAAGTCGAAAAAGCCAAAGCCATCGTCAGCGTCTTCCGATTCCGCTAGCACATCGTCGCTTTCGCCGGCCTGTGCTGCTTGAGCTGCCTGCTCTGAGCTACCCGTTCTGCCAAGAACGGCCTCAAGCTTTTCGATACCGGCGTTAATGGCATCAGAAGGTAGCTCACCGCCGTCTTTATAAGCCTGCAGCGTTGCATTAAGCGTATCAACGGTTTCAAGGAACAGATCGACAATCTCGACCGATAAACTCATGGTTTGATTGCGTGCTCTGTCGAGCAGCGTTTCCATCACGTGGGTCAGCCCGGTCAGCGCATCGAAGCCGAAAATACCGCTGCCCCCTTTTATGGAGTGGGCCGCTCTGAAGATACTGTTTAATGCCTCGCTGTCGGGGTTATCGACATCAAGTGTCATTAATAAATCTTCCATGGCCTGCAAGTGTTCGTTACTCTCGTCAAAGAACACTGCATGAAACTGTTCTACATCAACGTTCATGTTCGCTCCTCAGGCCTGGGCCACTTATCCCAGTACCCGGCGCATTACGTTGAGTAACACATCCGGAGAGAATGGCTTGACCATCCAGCCTGTCGCACCAGCCGCTTTGCCACGCTGTTTCATGTCGTCACTCGACTCGGTGGTTAACACAACAATTGGCGTGCGTTGAAACGTTACCAGGCTGCGCAAAGACTTAATCAGTGACAACCCATCCATGCGAGGCATATTCTGGTCGGTCAGCACAAAATCAAAGGTAGAGGCTTTGCATTTCTCCAGCGCGTCCAGACCATCTTCGGCCAGCGTGACCTGATAGTGTGCTGCTTTTAATGTGGTTTCGACCATTTGGCGAATTGAAACTGAATCATCCACAACTAAGATATGTTTTGACATGACCGATACTCCTGGGTTTTCACTCAGAACAATTCAACATCACCAGCGTCCATGGAAGACGCTGAAACCGGATTGTGATCAAGTTGGCCTTTGGCCACCAACTGACTTTTGTAGTCTTCCATTTGCGTTTCCAGATGGCTGATATTGTGCGTGTCCAACTGGTCAGTAATCATGCTGATAATGCCGGCGGTGTGTTCCAGGTTCTGACCATTGATATCGCCGAATTGCATACCGCGAATTGCATCGCCCACTGTAGCGGAGAAGCGCGTATTCAAAGAACTCAGGGCTTCGGTAACAGACAAGTCCTGAGAAGCCTTGCCGGCAATTAGGCCAAGCTGTCCCTTGATGTGGTCTTTTTTGTTTGTCACCTGCGACAAGTCAATGGAAGCCACGAAGCGCGCTTCTTTTTCGAGGTTGGTGATCATTTCCCCAATCATGCTCATTTGTTGCGTGATCACGCCACTGAACTCAGTAGAACGGGTAGATAATGCCCGCACCTCGTCGGCAACAACCGCAAACCCTCGGCCTGCCTCACCTGCTCTTGCAGCTTCTATAGCGGCATTCAGGGCCAGTAAATTGGTTTGCGATGAAATAGCATCGATATCACTCAAGGCTTTTTCCACGGTAGGCATAGCCTGATAAATTTGTTCAACCTGCGTCATTAAAGATTGGGTAGATGAACTGACCTTTTCGGTGGTATCAATAAACGACATCAGGGTTTCATCAGTCTCAGTGGCAAAGTCTTTCAGGTGTGCTGCGTATGACTGCTCGGAGCCTTCGAACGTCATCAGAGATTTAGTTAGCGTTTGCTGCTCTTCAACCAACTCTCGCAGCGATGAAAATGATGTAGACAGGGTGTGCACTGCATCGTCCTGGGTGGACTTAACAGCCTGTATATTTTGCTCACACTCCGCTAACAGTTCCCGCAGTGCGCTGTTTATTGCGCGAATTCTGGGAGGCACTTCGTCAGAAGAGGGTGATGGCAGTGGGTTTGTTTGCTCTGTTTTCTTTTGGGAATCATGCTGGCTTTGCCTGACGCTGAAAACCGTTGTCGCACCTACCGCTAAAGACACCGCGACCATGGCTAAAGTAGGAAATTGTGTATAGGTTGCTCCCCACGCCACCAAAAGTACAATAATCGATACCCAAACCCAGGTATATTCTACGGATTCAGCTTGTTTCAATGGTCTTGCTACTTCAGCCATCACTACCTCAACCTACAGCACAATCTGTCCAAATCCGTTTGAACTCGTGCTGAACAGAATGTTTTCGACATATAGATTATGAATCTTGAACGCACTTACGCACAATTATACTTTTGGTTATTTTGTTTAAATTATGCATTTAGTGACATTTGCGACACAACAAAATAAGCATAGAATGCAATGAGACGCTGTGCAACATAATGAAACTGATTTTCAATAGATAGACGGAGCCGTAGCCTGCTGACTTATTCGCTTTAGCGAGGTGCAAACACAAAAAAAGCCCGTGGCATTCACATGCAACACGGGCTCGATGTAAACCGGGCATGGAGCCCGGATTTAATTATTGCTGAGTGATACCGTAAACCGCTACGGTGCCACTGACTTCATTGCCTACAATTAACATAGGTTCACCAGTAACGCTGTCATCAGCAGAAACGAACAACAGGCTCTCTGGCGCAAGATCACCTATCGCATCGCCTACCGCCAGTCCTTCCGTAACATCGCGGTTATTGATGTAATCGACAAAAAACGCATCGTACGGATTGGTAATGTCGTAAATGAAAATACCGCCCATACGTTCCAGCCCGATAAATGCGTATGAACGCTCGCCAACTGTTCCGACAGTCAGTGCCTCTGGTTCAGGTCCTTTGTTTTCTGAACGTGAATCCCCTTCATTTTCGTCATCACCATTATTAAACTGAGCGCCATAAATCGATGCAGTGATTCGCTCAAAGTCATCACCTGAATCAAACACGACCAAGCCATTCTGATCCCAGATAGTAAAAGAGCGCGCACCATAGGAATAAGCCGCTTCATACTGGCCATCGCCATCCATATCACCCAACGCGTTTGTGACACGCAGATCGTCGGTTTCTCCGTTTGCCTGCAATGCTTCCAGTAACGAACCCGGTGCCGCGCTCAGGTCTTTCACTTTGACTTCTTCAGTAAATGCCAGGCATTCACCATCATCGAAATCCTGCCCACCTGCCGCTGTACACTCTGCTTCTGTGAGATCATCGCCAATAAAGTACTCGCGTGCATCACCTTCGTTGGCGGTAAGGAGGAAAGGCGCTTCTTTCCAGGTATACATGGCAATCGTATCCGGCATATAAACACCATAAAGGCCCGCATACTTGCCAAAGTTCACTTCACCGTCTTCCTGAGCATCGATATTCAGCGCAGACCAATCCTTAAAGCCCAGTCCCAGTACATTCACTTCCAGCGAGGTCAAATCGATGACCGCAACGCCATTGTTTTCCTGCAGAGTGACAAACGCTGTGTCGTTATTAGCCGTAATGTATTCAGGCTCCAGATCCTGAGCAACACTGGTGGTGATAGTAACACCATTAATTGTGCGACCTTCCGGGTTTGGAAAATGCATGCCCATGGCCATTAAGCCCGCTTTTTGCGAATTGAATTCGGTAAAATCAATCAGTGTTGCAGTATCTGCAGGCACACCATCAGTAACAGTAATAACGGCCACTGAGCCTTCCGGGTCAATAGTATAGTCGCCGCTTGGCTCACCTTCGTTTGCAACAAGTACTTTGCTGCCATCCGGAGTAAACGTCACCATATCTGGCAGATTGCCTACTTCCACTGCTTTTAGGAAAACCGGTGCCGAACCCGATACGCCGGTGTAAAACAAGATGAAGCCGTTGTCGCTTTTGTCATCTGCAGGTACCGCCACTGCAAGCAAATCACCCGACAATGCAATACTGGTTAAACCATCCAGCGCAACTCCATCGATTTCATCGGCCAGGGTAATGCTGGTGCCGGTTGTCAGGTTGAAGTCAGTGATTGGATTGTTCATTGATTCGGCAGTCAGATCCGCAGTACTGACCATTTCGACGGTATTGGCATCGCTATTGGTGACATAAATTGTATTCGTGTCCACGTCATACTGAACAATCTCTGCTGCGCCTTCAGCATCCAGGCTAGCCCGGCCAATCACAGACAAACGAATACCCTGCAGGGCATTCTGACCATCAGTGCCGTCAGCGCCCGCCTCACCCTGAGGACCCTGCGCACCAGTGGCACCGTCTTGTCCGTCATCGCCTTCGAGGCTACAACCACCCAATAATCCTGCAATTGTGAGAGCCAACAGGCTTGCTTTACATTTTGACGCTATCATTGTTGTTCCTTTCTTGTAGTCTTTTGAAGTAAGCTAACACCTGTGATGACGACAATAATTAGCGTTGCATAATCAAGGTGTTAAACTAGTAAAAGTAAGAACTCCCGATGACATTTTGATGTCTTGGGGATGACAGATTTATGAAGCGCTGAGCGATGACGTCTTAAAAGATGAAAGCGCCGTGCTCGATGCCGCAAAAGGAACCCTGAATGAAACCACTTTTCAAATTAACAAGCTGTTTGCTGTTGGCGCTGGGCTTGACTGCCTGTGCCACCTCTCCTACCGGTCGTAGTCAGTTACTTATTTTTAGCAGCAATCAACTTGACCAGATGGGCGCTCAGGCGTTTGATGGCATGAAAGCAGAAACACCGGTTTCGCAAAAACCATCGCAAAACAGCTATGTACAATGCGTGGCAGAGACATTGCTACCGTTTGTGCCAGCGGGCGTTTATGCCGGTGACTGGGAAGTGGTTGTGTTTAATGACGATCAGGTCAATGCTTTCGCCCTGCCTGGCGGAAAAATCGGTGTTTATACAGGGTTGTTGAACGTCGCGAAAAATCAACATCAGTTGGCAGCGGTTATTGGCCACGAAATCGGCCATGTCATCGCTCAGCACGGTAATGAGCGGATGTCGCAAAGCACCCTGATTGAAATGGGTTCCCAGGCGGTGAATCAAATCCTGGCCGCTAACGAAGTACCTTACAATCAGGCTATCATGTCTGGCCTGGGCCTGGGGTTGCAGGTTGGCGTACAACTACCGTTTAGCCGCGCACATGAATCTGAGGCCGATATTATTGGATTACAGTTAATGGCACTGGCCGGATTCGATCCTCGTCAGTCTGTCGACCTGTGGCAGAATATGGAAGCTGCCAGCGGTGGAGAGCGTCCGGCGGAAATCCTGTCTACTCACCCGGCACCACAAACCCGTATCGACAACCTGCAAGCCAACATGGATGCCGCTATGCGGGATTACACAGCGAGTCAGAAAAAAGCCAGTTGCCAATAACCGTTCGTAGTTATAATTGCAGATACAAAAAATCCCGGCCTGTGCCGGGATTTTTTTCATAACGAAAAAGCTTATTTGCTTTCTTCCTGTTCTTCGTTTTCTTTGTACAGGTGAACATCCATTTGCGGGAATGGAATTGAAATACCTTCCTGGTCAAAGCGCAGTTTAACGTTCTCAGTGAACGACCACATAACGCCCCAGAAGTCTTCTTTTTTCACCCATGGGCGAACAATAAAGTTGACACTGGAATCGCCCAATGACGACACAGCAACAACAGGCGCAGGCTCAGGCAAAATACGCTCGTCTTCTTTAACCATTTGCTCAAGAAGGTTTTTCGCTTTTAACAGGTCATCGCCATAGCCTATACCAAAAGTCATATCAACACGACGCGTATCCATGGCTGAATAGTTAACGATGTTGTCGCCGTAGATTTTACCGTTTGGCACGATAATCTCTTTGTTATCAGGTGTATTCATCGTTGAAGTAAAGATACCAATTTTCTTCACTACACCTGCTGTACCGCCAGCCTCGATAAAGTCGCCTGAGCGGAACGGCTTAAAGACTAACAACATAACGCCGGCAGCAAAGTTTTTCAGCGAGTCCTGAAGTGATAAACCAATCGCCAGACCTGCCGCACCTAAAATAGCGACCAATGAAGTGGTATCAACACCTAACTGATCCAATGATGCAACAATGACGAACAGCATCAATATGGCATTCAGAATCGACTTTAAAAAATCCACCAGCATAGGGTCGTACTTCGATTTCGACATAATCTTGCCAATCATCGAAATAATTACACCCACTACCATACGACCCAGTACGAAAATCACTATCGCCATCGCGATGTTGATTCCCCATGGGATCGCGTAGGTATTTACGTACATTTCAATATCTTCTTGAGTAAACATGTTCCAATCCGTGTTTGTTGTATTGAGCCATTAAGTTAACAGCGAAGTAACGGGGTTAGCAACTAAATAAACCTGTCAAATACCCTTAATGATACTGTCACACCCAAAATTTAAACTTAAGACCAATAAAAAATAGCGCTAAGCCAAGTGGCTGAAAGGATAGAGAAATTTTTTTGACTTCATTTTTTAGGCATTTTTAGCTGGAATTTTCACCTGTTTCGCTCTATATTTTTGTGCGCTGCAATAAGACGATGTCTGTTGCAGAAACCACAAAAGGTATTGTGGCGTATTCAGTAGTATTGGTTGGTATGCTTTTTAACAGCATCTACTTGAGTAGTATGCAGTGACTGCCAACAACTAAGGTAGATTTTTTAAGGAATAGAAAATGTTACTACTCAGTTTATTATTTACAATCGTGTTGATGATTTTTGGTTATGCGCTTACCAGTGACAAAGGCAAACATACCGTTCATGCCCGTCGCTCAAAATCAATGGCCACAGGTCAGGGGCAAGCAATAAATACTTTTGCCTCCAAATAGCATACCTCAGGGCTGCTCCGGCCTTTCCGGAGCCCTTCTTATTGAAACAACCACTAACCCACAGTTACACTACGCGTCATTCCTTTTGTAGTTGAGTTTGATATGCGTATCCCTCGTCTTTTTCATCCAGACACCATTAACGTTGACGAAGAGCTTGTCCTTAGCAGCGAAGCAACCCACCACGTTGCCAATGTATTGCGTTTAAAAGCCGGCCACCCCGTCGTTATTTTTAACGGCGATGGCAGTGAATACACTGCGACCATCATAGTCGCCGAACGGCGCCAGGTAATTGTAGAGATTGACGCAAAGCTCACGTTGGATCCTCAGTCTCCACTGCCCATCCACCTTGGTCAGGGTGTGTCGAAAGGCGATCGCATGGATATCGTATTGCAAAAAGCAACGGAACTTGGCGTAACACACATAACGCCTCTGATAACGGAACGTTGTGCAGTAAAGCTCGATGAGAAGCGCTGGGAAAAGAAGCAGCAGCAATGGCAAAAGATCATCCAGGGTGCCTGTGAACAAAGCGGCCGGAATACACTCCCCATACTCAACCCGCCACGTTCTCTGGCCAGTTGGCTGGCGGAGTCAACGACGCAAACCCGATTAGTCCTGTCGCCCGGCAGTCAGCAGAAATTATCTCAGCTTACTGCAAACAGCCAGGGATTCAGGCTACTCATTGGTCCGGAGGGCGGGTTGTCTGAATCCGAAGTCCATCAGGCCGAAGAAACAGGCTTCACCGGATGTTCCCTAGGTCCTCGTATATTGCGCACAGAAACTGCCGCGCTTGCCAGCGTCTCGGTGCTGCAAGCCACATTTGGCGATCTGTAATACCGTTTAAACCGGACTTTTCCAACCTGAGCGCTTGATTCCTGGTGAATCATCTCCATTATGGAGTTATCACCTGTTATGAGAGCGCACTATGACCTACACCGTTGGCGTGGTAATGGATCCCATTGCCAAAATCAAACCTGAAAAAGACACCAGTTTTGCCATGATGCTGGAAGCCCAGCGCCGTGGTGCAACGCTTGTTTACTTTGAACTCAGCGACCTTTATATCGATAACGGTGCGCCAAAAGGTATCGGTCAACAGGTTACGGTTCGCGACCAGGACAAAGACTTCTACACACTGGGTGAAACAACCACCTACGCGTTAGGTGATATCGACGTGCTATTGATGCGCAAAGATCCGCCTTTCGACAGCGAGTTTTTATACGCGACCCATATTTTATCACTGGCAGAACGCGATGGGGCGCTGGTTGTTAACCGTCCGCAAAGCCTGCGCGACTTTAACGAAAAGCTATTTACATCGTACTTCCCATCGTTGATCCCGGACACCCTGGTTACCCGCAACAGCAAATTGGTGCGTGAATTCCATGCCAAACACAAAGACGTGATTTGTAAGCCGTTGGACGGCATGGGTGGCGCTTCTATATTTCGTGTAAAAGAAGACGGCACAAACCTGGGTGTGATCATTGAAACACTGACAGCAAACGGTCAGCGCCAAATGATGGTTCAAAAGTACCTGCCGGAAATAAAAGACGGCGACAAGCGCGTATTAATTGTTAACGGCGATGTAATGCCCTATTGTTTGGCGCGCCTGCCATCAGCCGGCGAAACCCGTGGAAATCTGGCTGCAGGAGGAACAGGTCGCCCTCAACCCATCAGTGACAGCGACAGACGTCTGGCAGAAACCATCGCGCCGGTATTAATCGAGAAAGGCTTGATTTTTGTTGGTCTGGACGTGATTGGCGACCGCATTACTGAAATAAATGTCACCAGTCCAACCTGCGTCAGAGAAATAGAACGTGCCTACGATATTAATATTATGGCCGCCCTGTTTGATGCCATTGAAGCAAAATTGGCACAATGAGCCATACTGAGTAGTAGTGGAGCAGCGAGGTAATACGATGACTGAATTAAAAAGTCTGGCAAATCACTTCTTGATTGCCATGCCATCCATGGAAGATCCGTTTTTCGCCCGCAGTTTAACCTATATATGCGAGCACAATGACGAAGGCGCCATGGGCCTGGTTGTTAACCACCCTACCAACATGACCCTGCGCGAACTGTTGGAACAAGCCGAAAAAGGTGCGGAAATCGATGACGAAAAGGGGCAGCAAATCGTGCTGTCTGGCGGTCCGGTTAGTCAGGAACGGGGGTTTATCCTGCATTCGCCACAACCTGGCTGGAGCTCCAGTTTATCGCTTACCCCCGAAATCATGGTGACTACGTCAAAAGATATTCTCAGTGCCCTGGGCAATCATCGCGGACCCGACCAGGCTATCATTACGCTGGGTTATGCCGGCTGGAGCGAAGGGCAGTTGGAAGAAGAAATTCAAAACAACGCCTGGCTCACCATTGAGGCGGATCCAGCAATATTGTTCAACACCCCTATTCACAAACGCTGGGAAGCAGCGGTTCAACAACTGGGCGTGGATGTTTGGCAATTGGCCCCTCAGGTCGGTCATGCCTGAACTAGGAAGCCGAACCGTACTTGCATTTGATTTTGGCACCACCAGCATTGGCGTAGCTGTTGGTCAGGAAGTGACCGGCACCGCATCACCGCTTGAGGCGTTAAAAGCCCGGGACGGTATTCCGGACTGGACTCTGGTTGGTAAGCTGTTTGAAGAATGGCAACCTCATCTGGTGGTCGTAGGTTTGCCACTTAATATGGATGGTACCTCCCAGTTAATGACCCAACGGGCAGAAAAGTTTGCAAACCGCCTGCACGGCAGATTCAACAAACCGGTAACCACCTGGGACGAACGGTTAAGTACTGCCGATGCAAAAGCCGCATTGTTTGAGTTAGGCGGCTATAAAAAGCTTACAAAGGGCAAGGTCGACAGCGTGTCTGCGTGCCTAATCTTTTCCAGTTGGTACGAAAACCAGTTCGTCTGATCCTCACTCTCATTTTGAGACTAGACACCAAGCACTAGCAAAATAAGACCTTTGAGCAATAGTCTTCTCCACCGGCTTTTTGCAGTATGGATAAAAAACCATCTGCTCAAAGTTGGGGGACACAATGCCTAAATTATTGGACCTGATAGAAAAACTACTGCTGATATTAATTATGCTGGCCACTCTGGTAGCGGTTGGCGCCGAAATTATGCATATGGTCCGCTACCAAAAAGTAGAGCTGTCTGATCTGCTGTTGCTGTTTATTTATGCCGAGGTAATGGGCATGCTCGCGGCTTACTATAATAGCAATCGAATCCCCGTCACCCTGCCATTAATCATAGCCATGACAGCGCTAAGCCGAATGATCATTTTACAAAGCAAAGAACTCGATAAAATCGTGTTGATTTACGAATCGGGCAGTATTTTACTTCTCAGCATTGCCGCTTTGATCATGAGTATGAAAGACCGCGTAAGCCTGGAAAAACTCAAGCAGCGCGGCACCCCATAAGCCTGCTAATCAGAGGTGGGCGTCGCATCGTCTGTTAATTAAGCCTTTTGAACTCAGGGCCTGTTTGAGCATATATCTCCCCTAATACAGGCCGCTATCTGGATGCGGCCCTGGCACGAACTTATGACGAACTAATGCACGGCCTGTAATGTTGAACTTATACCGCGAGCAGGTATTTGTTTACGCTGGTTTTGTGATGCAATGTTTAGAAAATACAATTACCAGGGCTTTTGTAGCCAAACCACAAAACTAGCTTTGTTTTAAGCGCATGAGGTCTTCGTGAAGCCGGTTTGCTATGCGCTTGAACGTTTTACGCCAGGCAACATTTTGGGCCATGCGTGAGGCACTATCAACCTGCAGGTTGGGGTCACCCTTAATGATTAGCATATTGCCTGGGTTGAGCTCCATGCCATCTTCAATCACCGCTAGTAATTCACCGGTTTTTGAATTAGCCACCACCGCTTGAAACGTAATTGACCCAAGCCCATTGCGTTGACCCCTTAATGCTACCGTATCGCGGTTGGCATCCTGGTAGCGACGCTGATACGGCATAAAGTTCATGAGCCTGAATTCTATCGCCATTACATTTTCGCCGCCTTGATTGGTTGGTTCTAGTCCGCTTTTTTGCGCAAAGGTTAGCTGGGCAAAATCATCAAAGAACTGACAAATTTTGTCCATTTCATCCCAGGTAGAGGCATTCCAGCTGTTCGTCAACTGATTGTCAGCGCCCTCATCGATGGTTAATTTATCAAACTGCGTAGGAAAAAATATAACCTTATCGTACTGGCTAAAGTCAGCTTGTGGGTCTATGACAAAGCGATCGAATCGGGTGCCCTGCATTTGCTGTAGGTTTGAGTCGGGGACCGCAGTAAACTCGGGGATGGGCTGTTCGATTACAGAACAGGCAGTCAAAACAGCAAGGCTAAGCACGGTGGTGAATAGTTTCATTTTTTTCCTGCCTCTTCCATTACACACGCATTGTGCAATTATTGAGCGAATTGATTTTTAACTTAAGGTAGCGCTTTGACTTATTAGCTTCAAGCGTATTTCTCAGAATCGAATTACAAAATTTCACAAGTGTTTTATTAAATAATGTCTGCCTGGCAAAACGGATGTGAACAAGCTGAAAATCAGGATCCCCCCCTTCTTACACCTTCAGAAAGTCCTCTTCAGGACTGCAACATTACTTCACGATGAATAGCCTGAACAGGCAACATAATTGAAAGCTGGCTCCTTGGGCTTGATGCTGCGTGGAACATAGCGATTTGCATTGAAGTTTGTTTTTCGGACTTAAAACGGTTAATACTAACAATAACTTAAGATATTCAATGGACTGATATGAAACTTTCGATGCCAAAAAAAATAGTGCGCGGGATAGTCATTCTTGTTGGGGTCACATTAACCCTATATGTGTTTTTACGGATAATCGCTTATATTCAAAGTCCCACGCAGACATCCGTCGGTTCGACTTTTTCCTATGTGGGCAATAGCGTTCATTACGTTTGCCAAGGTGAAGGGGAACCTGTCGTCTTTTTTGAAACCGGTTTCGGCTCAGATTCTGAAGAAACATGGTCTGGCGTGCTTTCAGAGTTGCCCGCCTCTTTCACCAGTTGCTACTACGACAGATTAGGCTATGGTGGCAGCGATGATGTGCCTACTGATTTTACAACAGAGGACAAGTCACGGCTGCAGGAGGCATTGATATCGCATATCGCCAACGAGCGCCCGGTCATACTTGTGGCCCACTCTTATGGTGGCGTTATTGCCCGAAGAACGATGTCCAGGGATCAACTTAATCTGCATTCGGTTATTTTTCTAGACTCAGCCCATGAAAACCAACATGGGCTTCTTCGTGGAAAGTTAGAACCAATCCCATCATCAGCAGTCACACAGGCTTATGCAAACGCAATCTTCGGACTGTCTGACATCCGCAATCTTTTCGTCGACTTTGAGTCTGGGTTGTCTGAACGTTTAGCTAACTACTATGGTAGCTTGAGATGGGCACACGTGCTCTCGTCCTACACGAATGAAAAGGGCTTTTTCACGCCATTGGCGTCACTCAATTATGATTTCGGCAAACTGAAACTGGTTGTATTAACACATGATGATCAGGCTTATATCAATAACAAGCGCTTTTACGAGATAGGGCCTCAATGGTTTCAAATGCAGCAAAGCATCGCCAGCCTGTCTGATAACGCTGAATTAATCGTCGCCGAAGGCGCTACACATAATATTCCGGGCGACAGACCAGACCTTATCATTCAACACATTTTGCAGGCGGTGGAGGGTAATTAAAATGACTGCCATCAAACATGAATACCAATCAAGCGATGCTGCACACACTTACGCACTGTTGCGAGGCTGCTGACACTGCCAGCATAAATGAAAAGCGGGCTCCTGGGGTTCGTTACAGCTACTGCATACCCATTCACCTTCGTCACTGTCTGACGACAGCTCATTCAGCACCTTTTTAGCCATTGTCAGGTCGTCTTTGTCCATCAGCCATAATTCCGGCTGCGTGTCCTGAATAGGCAAATCGCCGGCTGCACCACTGATAAACTGATTGCGGATCAAGCACCCGATACCCTGCGCTTGCAGGGCATCGTAGTATTGTTGAATGGTAAAAGCGCTATCGCTTTGGCAGAGTCTGATCATTAGTCCATGTCGATCGAAACACCTGACAACGAACCAAGGCCGTCGCCATTACTGCTATTGGCATCCAACTTAATCATCAGACGCAGGTCGTTTGGCGAGTCTGCATGGTGTAACGCCTGCTCCATGGTTATCCTGCCCGCTTTGTACAAGTCGAACAACGCCATATCAAAGGTTTGCATGCCTTGTTCACGGCCTTTCTCCATGGCCTCTTTCAGGCCGCCCATTTCATTACGCTGAATCAGATCGCGAATAAGCGGTGAATTCAGCAAAATTTCAATAGCGGCAACCCGGCCTTTTCCGTCCACCGTTGGTACTAATTGCTGAGCAACGATGGCGCGTATATTAAGGCTTAAGTCAAAACGCAATTTGTCGTGGGCGTCCTTGGGTGCCAAATGCATGATACGTTCAATGGCCTGGTTGGCGTTGTTGGCGTGCAGTGTTGCTACACACAAGTGACCGGTATCGGCAAATGACATGGCATATTCCATGGTCTCCATGGAGCGGATTTCACCAATCAGAATTACGTCAGGCGCCTGTCGCAATGAACTCTTCAGCGCGTCGTCAAACGACTGGGTATCAATCCCCACTTCACGTTGCGTGACCACGCAATTTTTGTGTTCGTGAACAAATTCAATGGGATCTTCAATAGTCAGAATGTGGCCATGTGAATGGGTATTGCGATGACCCATTAATGCTGCGAGCGAGGTTGATTTACCGGTACCAGTTCCCCCTACAAATAACACCAGGCCGCGCTTAGCCATAATGATGTCTTTGAGTACCGGCGGCAGACCCAAATCATCTGCATTGGGGATTTGTGTCACAATGCGACGTACTACCATCCCCGCCTGATCACGTTGCCAGAACGCACTACAACGAAACCGCCCTACGCCATCGCGCGCAATAGCAAAGTTGCACTCTTTGGTATCGTGAAAGGTCTTTTGCTGATCGTCGTTCATTGCCGCATGCACTAAGTCCAGTGCACCCTGTTCAGACAGCGCCTGGTCGGTTAGCGGGGTCAGCTTGCCGTTGATTTTTGCGCTCACGGCAAAACCGGCGGTCACGAACAAATCCGATGCGCCTTTGTCGACCATCATTTGTAAAAATTGATCCAACATGGTTTGACTCCCTAAAAACCAGGTCGTTGCTTGTCGACCATTTTCGCCATTGCATCCTGCTGTGTTATCACACCGGTCGCAACCAGGCGCTGCAAACACTGATCCATGGTTTGCATACCGTGGGATTGACCCGTTTGAATCACCGAGTACATTTGCGGCACTTTGTCTTCGCGGATCAGGTTGCGAATGGCAGGTATTCCCACCATGATTTCGTGTGCTGCAACACGACCACCACCGACTTTCTTCAACAGAGTTTGCGAAATCACGGCGCGCAGTGACTCCGACAACATGGAACGCACCATGGCTTTTTCTTCAGCCGGGAACACATCAATAATACGGTCGATGGTTTTCGGTGCAGAGTTGGTGTGCAAAGTGCCGAATACCAGGTGACCGGTTTCTGCCGCAGAGATAGCCAGACGAATGGTTTCCAGGTCTCGTAATTCACCCACCAGAATCACATCGGGGTCTTCACGAAGCGCTGAGCGCAGCGCGTTGGAAAAACTGTGTGTGTCGCGGTGCACTTCACGCTGATTCAATACACTGAGCTTGTTATCGTGCACGAATTCGATTGGATCTTCGATGGTGAGAATATGCTCGCGCTTGTGAGTATTGATGTGGTCAATCATGGCGGCCAGTGTGGTACTTTTACCCGAGCCAGTTGCCCCCGTGACCAGTACAATACCGGTTGGCTGGTTGATGATCTCTTTAAAAATAGGCGGTGCGCCAAGGTCATCCAGTGTCAGTACTTTACTCGGAATGGTACGTAACACAGCGGCTGCGCCGCGATTCTGTACAAAGGCATTTACCCGGAACCGTGATAAGTCTTTTACCTCAAACGAGAAGTCTGTTTCGAGGTTTTCTTCGTATTCCTTGCGTTGCTTATCGTTCATGATTTCGTAGATTAATGCATGAACCTGTTTGTGATCCAACGGATCCACATTCAGTCTTCGCATTTCGCCATCGACACGAATTATCGGCGGTAATCCGGCCGATAAGTGCAGATCCGATGCGTTATTCTTTACACTGAAAGCTAAAAGTTCGGTAATATCCACAACCTGGTTTCTCCCAACCACTAGATGAGTTCGTTAATGCAAACAATAGCAGATCGCCTGACAAACGCACGCCAAGAAATTGAACACGCCATTGCTAATGCACATCGTCCTGCTCATTGTGTCCAATTACTGGCAGTAAGCAAGACCAAACCCGTATCAGATATCACTGCAGCGTATGAAGCCGGACAACGGCAATTCGGTGAAAACTATATTCAGGAAGGTGTCAGCAAAATTGAGCAATTAAAAACGCTGACAGACATTGAATGGCACATGATTGGCCCCATACAATCTAATAAGACTAAATTGGTGGCCGAGCATTTTGACTGGGTACAATCGGTAGACCGGCTCAAAATTGCCAAACGGCTTAACGAGCAGCGCCCGGCAGATATGCCACCGCTGAACGTTTGCATTCAGTTAAATCTGGAACAAGAGGCCACTAAGTCCGGTATTTTACCGGCAGAATTACCCGACATCGTCGAAGCCATTAGTGGCATGCCAAATTTGCGCTTGCGTGGCCTTATGGCCATACCGGCTGCCAACGTCAGTGAATCACAACAACGTGACACACTGAGTCAGTTACATGCCTTGTATGCGCAATTGCAAGCCACTACAGAGGGTATCGATACCTTGTCGGTAGGGATGAGCAACGACATGGCGCTGGCGATCGCACATGGTTCAACCATGGTCAGAATCGGCACAGCCATTTTTGGCTCGCGTAGCTAGTCGGCAAGATCCATAATTTAACTTCAACAGAATAGTCAGGAGACGCATGCAACATCGTAAACTCGCCTTCATTGGTGCAGGCAACATGACTCGCAGTATCATTGCAGGACTGGTCGCTTCAGGCTACCCAGCCGATCACATTATGGCCAGCAACCGTTCGCGCCCGAAGCTCGACGCGCTGGCTGCCGATTACGGCATCCAGGTCACTCAATCGAACGGTGAAGCCTGTGAATTCGCCGACGCCATTGTGCTGTCAGTAAAGCCACAAATGATGGAAGACGTATGCGCCGCGTTGCAACAGGATACCGATTTATCCGGCAAGCTTTATATCTCGATTGCGGCCGGCTTGCCGGTTGAGCGCCTGCAACAAATGCTTGGCGCTGAATACCCGGTTGTACGCGTCATGCCTAACACGCCGAGTTTGTTGGGACAGGGCATGTCTGGCCTGTACGCAGACTCGTCGGTCAATGAAGACGACAGAAACTACGTCGACGGCGTGATGTCAGCTGTTGGCAAAACGCTTTGGGTGACGGAAGAAGACGGTATTAACGGTGTCATCGCCGCGGCGGGCAGTAGCCCGGCGTATTTCTTCTTGTTCCTGCAAGCCATGCAGGAAGAGAGTATGCGTATGGGCTTTAGCGAAGACGACGCCAGACTACTCGTGCAGCAAGCCATGCTGGGTGCAGCTAAGATGGTATGCGAAAATCCGGATTTGATGCTAAGTGAATTACGTGCACAGGTCACGTCTAAAGGCGGCACCACGGCTGCCGCTATTCAGTCATTCATCGATAGCGATATTTCCGGTATTGTGTCAAAAGCAATGCAATCGGCGGTAGCCCGTGCCGACGAAATGGCCAAATCTCTTTAATTGACAGGAACGCAACATGAACGCAACGGTGTTTTTGATCAGCACTATTTTTAATTTGTACCTGATGGTGGTGTTACTGCGATTTTGGTTGCAGCTCAGCAAAGCTGACTTCTACAACCCAATGAGTCAATTCGTGGTAAAAGCCACACACCCTATCATTGGCCCCATGCGAAGAGTTATACCGTCTATTGGTGCAATAGATGTTGCAACCCTGGTGTTAGCATTGATTGTTGCAATGGGTAAATACCTGGCACTGAGTTTACTGCTGGGCGGTAACATCAATCCCATTGGCATGATCATTATCGGCGCGCTTTCAGTACTAAAAGAATTCCTGACACTGGTATTCTGGGTACTCATTTTGCGAGCAATACTGAGTTGGGTGTCACAAGGTAGTAGCCCGGTAGAGTATGTATTACAACAGTTAACCGAACCATTCCTGGCCCCAATCCGTCGCATCCTGCCTCCAATGGGCGGCCTGGATCTATCGGTGTTAGTGGCAATTATTGGCCTCAAGTTCATCGAACTGTTGCTGGCCGATTTCTTACCCTATTACTAGAGAGGTCATTCATGCTAAGTCGAATGGGTCGTCACATCGGATTATGGCTTTGCCTGGCCACCGCGCTGGTATCTTTTGGCTCGACCGCCGAGCAGAAAATGCGGCTAGGCGAATGGGATGTGCATTACATTGTGGTTAACTCTACATTCTTCAGCCCTGAAATCGCGCGGGAATACGGTATTGTGCGCAGTAAGTACAATGCATTAGTGAATATTTCGGTACTCGAAACCGACACCCAGAAAGCGCAGATTGTTGGCATGGAAGGGAGCGCAACCAACTTATTGGGCACGGAAAAAGCGCTGACCTTTAAACGCGTTCAGGAAGGCGAAGCCATCTATTACCTGGCGGTATTGCCCTTTCGCGATCAGGAAACATACCGGTTTGCGATTCGCATCCAACGCGGAAATGACAGTCAGACACTGAAGTTTCAGCAAAAAATGTACGTCGATTAAATCAACGATGCCAAACGTAAATAGGGGTGCCGATACTGAACAAAATCGCACCCATTTATCGTGACTGCCCGCGGCTCAGAAAATCCCAGACGACTCAACAACCGGCTTTTCGGCCTGCTAACCGGTAACACAATCAGCATACTCCCATCACCCAATTCCTTCAGAGCATGTGTAAGCACTCGTCTAATCAACGATAAGCCTGCGCCCATGGCTTGTCTGTGTACAACCAAGACAAACTCACGTTCGCTATCAAGTGCCTGGCACCCACCCCAGCCAATAAACGCATTGTCTCGTTCGATTCGCCAGGTGCCATATCCGTGTTGTTGCCAGTGTAATAGCGACTGCGCTATCCACTGCTGAACAAATTCTACTGAAAACGAATCTGCCGCCATGGCAAGCGGTAAGTGCCGACGAATAGACGCATCATTAAGTAAACGATAGACATCATCTGTGTCCTGGGCAGAAAATTTACGAAAGGTCAGGTTCATTGGTGCTCCATTGGCAATATCCCAATAGACCGGAGTAGTAGTGCATTCATTCCCAAGTAGCATACTTTTTCGGGTTACACATGACTATAGTATTTACAGGCCATTAACACGTTAGCACGGAAGCACACTATGAAAAAAACACGGGTTGTGATTTGTACTCTGTTCACCTTTGGGGCAACAGCAGGCACAGAGGACTCCGGCAACGAACTCAGCTATGAACACTTTGTTCACAGCGATAAACCAATCAAGTGTTTGTATGGCTATGCAGCCGAGAAAGTGGGTGATCACGATGCTGCCATTGCCATATTTGAAGACTGTATCGCACGATGGGAAAGTGTGTATGCCATGATCTGGCTGGCGCAAATTTACGATACCGGTATCGGCGTCCCGCAGAACCTGGAAAAAGCAGCCGCCTTGCTTAAACGCGGCGCGCATACTCAAGATGAGGCCGGCTATTCTTCTCTTGCTAAGTATCACTACGGCATTATTTTGCTCGAAGGTCGTGGCGTTCCTGTCAATAAACAAGCCGGCATTGAGTGGCTTCACCGCGCTGCTGACGAGGGTGTCGACGAAGCAAAAGACTATTTACAATCCATGCCTTAAACCTCAAACGCTATAAACCGCATTATTTTCGCTATAAAGCGGGTTTGTCGTTCGCGCTAATTTTTCTATACTGCCTGACGTTAAATACAAATAATAACGAGGGTGGAATCCACTTTGAAAACGCTAACGACAACATTTTTGCTCGGTCTGACTGCCAGTCTGACGCTCACCGCGTGTAGTCAGACTACGCCAGCAGACACGGCCCCCGCCTCCCCAACCCTGTCACTGGAACGTATTTATCAGGACAGAGAATTCAAAAGCGAGCGCGCGCCTTACTTCAGATGGCTCGATGACGGAACGGGCTACACCGTTCTGGAAGCACGAGATAAAGATAATACTGACACTGAGAACGGTGTTACCGGCAATGACATCGTATTTTATCAGCCCAATGGTGAAGGTAGAAAAGTACTGGTAACCGTAGAACAGTTAACGCCCGCTGGTAACCAGAAAGCGCTAAGTATTGAAGACTATAAATGGTCTGCTGACGGTAACTGGGCACTGATTTTCACCAACGGACAAAAAGTCTGGCGCCACCGTACCCGGGGCGATTACTGGGTGTTAAACCTAAAAACGAACAAACTGTACCAACTGGGTGGTGAACAGCCGCCTGCCACCAGTCTGATGTTCGCTAAATTCAGTCCCGACAGCCAGAAAGTAGCGTATGTCAGAGACAACAATATATATGTGGAAACGCTCGGTAATCCAGCGGTAACCGCGTTAACCACTGACGGTAGCGATACCATCATTAACGGCAACTTCGATTGGGTATACGAAGAAGAATTCAGCATTACTGACGGTTTCCGCTGGAGCCCGGACAGCCAGAACATTGCCTACTGGCAGTTGGACGCGTCTGGGGTGAAATACTTCACCATGATCAACAACACCGATTCACTGTACCCTACGCTCACACAATTCCCTTACCCAAAAGCCGGTGAGCAGAACTCGGCGGTAAAAGTGGGCGTTGTCACGTTAGCGACCCAACAAACCCAATGGGCTGAACTCCCCGGTGATAACCGCGATCGCTACGTGCCTCGCATTAGCTGGGCAGGCACAAGTGAAGCACTGCTGATTCAGGATGTAAACCGCCCGCAAAACACCAACACTCTGCGTTTATTTAACTGGAAAACGAATACGCTGAAGACCATTTACACCGACAAAGACGATGCCTTTTTAGAATGGTATTACGCTGCGGAGTGGGAAGAAGATGGCAGCCACTTTGTATGGCACAGCGAACGGGATGGCTGGCGTCACCTTTACCGTATTTCCCGCGACGGCAGCGACATTGTTGATCTCACACCGGGAGACTACGATATTGTCGATTTGATCACGCTGAACGAAGCCACTAACAGTTTTTACTTTACCGCAGCACCTGAGCATCCTGAGCAGCGCTTCCTGTTCAAAGGGTCATTGGATGGCAGTCAGCCTGTAGAGCGTGTGACACCCGCCTCATTTGCAGGGAACAATAGCTATTACATGTCAAAAGATGCCAGCTATGCCATGCATACACACAGCCGGTTTAATCAGCCGCCGGCCAGCCAAATCATCAGGACCGAGGGCCATGCAACAATTACCCAGCTCACCACTAACGATGCGTTAAACGCGCAACTGGCCAACGAAGTATTGCCTTCGCACGAATTCTTCTCAGTTGAAGCCCGCGATGGCGTAGAGCTTGATGGCTGGATCATGTTCCCTGCTGATATGGACCCCAACAAAAAATATCCGATCATCTTTTATGTTTACGGCGAGCCATGGGGCTCAACGGTACAGGACAGATGGGGCGGAAACAGTTATTTGTGGAACAGCATGATGACCCAAAAAGGCTTTATCATGGCGTCGGTAGATAACCGCGGTACTCGCGCTCCCAAAGGCCGTGACTGGCGTAAATCCATCTACAAAAAAATTGGGAGTGTAACCGTTCGCGACCAGGCCGATGCACTGGACGCAATGGCAGCACGCTGGTCGCAAATCGACACCAGCCGCGTCGGTGTGTGGGGACATTCAGGTGGCGGTAGCTCCACGTTGAATCTGTTGTTCAGACACGGTGATAAGTTCCACGTTGGCGTTGCCCAGGCACCGGTTGCTGACATTCGTTACTACGATACCATTTATCAGGAACGCTACTCCGGCAACCCGAATACCGATCCGGACAGCTATACGCAAACCTCGCCTGTCACCTTCGCCAAAGACTTGCAGGGCAACCTGTTACTGGTACACGGCACGGGCGACGACAACGTTCACTATCAGGGAACTGAAGCCCTGATCAACGAGTTAGTTGAGCACAACAAACAATTCGAATTTATGTCTTATCCGAATAGAAGCCACAGCATTCGCGAAGGCAAAGGCACCACCTTGCATTTGCAAACCATGAAAACGAATTACTTTATGGAACACCTTAAGCCATAAACCGGCTCCGAAACCCAAAAACAAAACAGGCCGCTTATAGCGGCCTGTTTTTTTACCTGGGCTTATTGTTCTACGCTTGCTCTTCACGCAGGAAGACCAACTCGGTTTCCGTGCTCTGTTCTTCACTGAAATAATAACCGGCAGTGTCGAATGCCTTTAAGCCTGCAACGTCTTCCACTTTGTTCTGCAGAATGTAACGAGCCATCAGACCACGTGCTTTCTTAGCAAAAAAGCTGATAATTTTGTACTGGCCGTTTTTCTTGTCTTTAAATACCGGGGTAATAATCATGCCGTCCACTTGCTTGGGCTTAACCGATTTAAAATATTCGTTGGAAGCAAGGTTCACCAACACGTTGTCACCTTGCGCAGCCAGTGCTTTATTTATTTCGGTAGTGACTGTGTCACCCCAGTACTCATACAAATTTTTACCGCGGGAATTAGCCAGCTTGGTGCCCATTTCCAGACGATAGGCCTGCATCAGATCCAATGGACGCAATACACCATAAAGGCCTGACAAAATGCGTAAATGTTGTTGCGCATAGGCGATATCATCTTCTGACAGAGATTGTGCATCCAGCCCCGTATACACATCACCATTAAAGGCAAACAGCGCCTGACGGGCGTTGTCGGGGGTGAAAGGTGTACTGAATTCAGCAAAACGGTTGGCATTCAGGGTCGCCAGTTTGTCGCTGATTTTCATCAGTGACGACAAATCGGCCGGCGTCAGCGCCTTACACTCTTGCGCCAGCGTGTCCGCATCACCCAGCAACGACGGCTGGGTATACTCAGATACCGGTACCTGAGTGTCAAAATCGAGATTTTTCGCAGGGGATACTACAACTAACATGATAACTCCTTAGATTTGCTGCAAAGTATATCACTGTTGTGGCGATTTTTGGGGCGGTAAAACCGATTGAATGGTTCAACTTTTCCGGTTAACGAAAACCGTACGGCGATTGTTAAAAATTGACATATCTGACCGCCGCCAAAGAGGTTAAACAATCCCTCAGATTGTTATACACTAACCGGCAAACACACCATTATAAGTCAACGATGACGCCCTACAGTAGGCTATTACAGGCGTTAGCACTGTAAAGTTGATTACTGCATTATCACATTCAGGATTAAGAACATCATGAGCAATCAGTTAGCATCACTTCGTAAAATTACTACCGTTGTTGCCGACACGGGCGACATTGAAGCCATTAAAAAATACCAGCCAGTCGACGCAACGACTAACCCGTCACTACTGCTTAAAGCTGCAGGTATGCCGCAGTACGCCAGTCTGATTGATGACGCAGTGGCATGGGCCGCAGAACAGTCAAGCGATCCGGCACAGCAACTAACCGACGCAGCAGACAAGCTGGCCGTGTCGATTGGTAAAGAAATCTCTGCCACTATCCCGGGCCGCATCTCTACTGAAGTCGACGCGCGTTTGTCCTTCGACACCGAAGCCACCATTGCCAAAGCTGAGCGTTTGGTTCAGTTGTACGCTGACGCTGGCATCGACAAGTCGCGCATCCTTATCAAGATCGCGTCGACCTGGGAAGGGATCAAAGCTGCAGAAGTACTGGAAAAGCAAGGCGTGAACTGTAACCTGACACTGCTATTCAGCTTTGCCCAGGCCCGTGCCTGCGCCGAAGCCGGCGTGTTCCTGATTTCACCGTTTGTTGGCCGTATTCTTGACTGGTACAAGAAGAGCACTGGTAAAGAAAGCTACGAAGCCAGCGAAGATCCAGGCGTGGTCTCAGTAACCAATATCTATAACTTCTACAAAGCCAACGGCTACAACACCATTGTCATGGGCGCGAGCTTCCGTAACACCGGTGAAATTCTCGAACTGGCAGGCTGTGACCGTCTGACAATCAGCCCTAATCTGCTGGAAGAACTGGCAAACACCGACGGTGAAGTAGAAGCCAAGCTGGTTGATAACGGTGCCACCGAAGCGCCTGGCGAACGTCTGGATGAGTCTGGTTTCCGTTGGGAAATGAACGAAGACGCCATGGCAACAGAAAAGCTGGCAGAAGGTATTCGCAACTTTGCCGCTGATCAGGACAAGCTGGAAACAATGTTGAAAGACAAACTTGCTAATTTGTAATACAATATTAACATTGTTTCACACTTTATCGATTCAAAGGAAAAGAGTATGACAACCCTTACTCAATCAGCCCCATGGCAAACACTATCGAGCCTGGCTGAGTCAGTAAAAAGCGCTCACATGCGTGACTGGTTTGCCGACGATGCACAACGTGCAGAACGTCTGCAGGCCAGCGCTTGTGGTATCTTTCTAGACTATTCGAAAAACCGTGTTACCGACGATGTACTGACTGCGTTATTTGATTTGGCTGACGCACAAGGCGTCGACGCGCAGAAAGCCGCCATGTTTAATGGTGAGATCATCAATACCACGGAAGGTCGCGCTGTACTGCATACCGCGCTGCGTAACTTCTCAGGTAATCCGGTTATGGTTGATGGCAAAGACGTCATGCCAGAAGTCCTGGCTACACTGGATAAAATCCAGGCGTTTACGCACAGCATTCATTCTGGTGAGCACAAAGGTTACACCGGTAAAGCCATTAAACATGTTGTGGCAATCGGTATTGGCGGCTCATTCCTGGGCCCGAAGATCATGACCGAAGCACTGAAGCCGTATCGCACTGATGCAGTTAAGGTGCACTTTGTTGCAAACGTGGATGGCTGCCACATTCACGATGTGCTGAGTGAGCGTGACCACGAAGACACGCTGATTGTCATGTCTTCCAAGTCATTCTCCACTCAGGAAACACTGCAAAACACGCTGACTGCAAAAGCCTGGTTCCTGAAACAAGGCGGCACGCAGGAAGACATTGCCAAACACTTCGTTGCGGTTTCTTCCAACGTAAAAGCTGCCACTGAGTTTGGTATTGCTGAAGAAAACATCTTCCCTATGTGGGATTGGGTAGGCGGCCGTTATTCACTGTGGTCTGCTATCGGTTTACCTATTTCCCTGGCGCTGGGCTTTGATAATTTCAAAGGTCTGCTTGAAGGTGCATATGCCATGGACGAGCACTTCAAAACCGCGCCCAAAGAGCAGAATCTGCCAGTGTTACTGGCCGTATTAGGTGTATGGTATCGCAACTTCTTCGATGCCCAGTCTCAGGTATTGCTGCCTTACTATCATTACCTGCGCGGCTTACCTGCCTATGTACAGCAGTTGGACATGGAAAGTAACGGCAAGTTGGTAACACAAGCCGGCGAAGCCATTGACTATGAAACAGGCCCTATTATCTGGGGTAGTGAAGGCACCAATGGTCAGCACAGTTTCCACCAGCTAATCCACCAGGGCCATGGCGTTATTCCGGTAGACTTCCTGATGCCACTGAACGTGCCTAACCAGGACGATACCCACCACGCCATGCTGGCATCGAACTGCTTTGGTCAGGCCCAGGCACTGATGCAGGGTAAAACCTTTGAAGACTGCTATGCAGACCTCAATGGAAAAGGCCTGGATGATGCCGAACAAACGCGCCTTGCCCAGCACAAAACCATGCCGGGTAATAAGCCAAGCAACACGATTTTGTTCGAAAAACTGGATCCGTTCACACTTGGCGCGTTGGTTGCAATGTATGAACATAAGGTGTTCGTACAAGGTGTTATCTGGCAGCTTAATTCCTTCGACCAATGGGGTGTGGAATTAGGAAAAGTTCTGGGAAATCAAGTGTTAGCAGGTATCCAGGGGGATGCAGACAGCGCAGACTTTGATAGCTCTACCCAGCAACTGATCAATCGCTTCAAACAGGCCAATGCACCAAAATAAACATTACTGGTCCAACTTGTACCAATAATGTGCAATTCATCCGGTTACCAGCCTTCACTTACGGGTAACCGGATACACTGAACACCACGGAATTGTCATCACAGCGTCATAAATTGTTAATTAAAAGTAAACAAAAGTATTTTAATTTAGCGATAGCTGTGGTACAAAAATTGTCAGGGGTCAAAAAAGACACACTGACAGTGTAGTTAGCGGTAATAACAAGGAGAT
>MDTG01309627.1_pt1 | contig 94377 bp, 89 predicted proteins | sample 811421 | NCBI WGS metagenome assembly MDTG01 (sample SAMN05326645, study PRJNA326480) | marine metagenome | isolation source: seawater | place: Pacific Ocean: South East | collected 2011 | reverse complement strand
CTCGTCGCCGTCTACGCCGTCGCCAAGGCTCGAAAACCCTTCGTGCCAAAGCTCGCCGACTGAAAAAAGCGCTTGCTCAGCGTGACGGTATCTCATGCCTCCTCCATCGGCGCCAGCGCCGCGGGATCGAAGGCGAGGGTGACCCGGCTGCCGGTTGCGGGAACCGCCCGGCCGGCGGGCACGGCGGCGGCGAGTACGGGGCCCGCATCGGTGCGCACGCTCAACCGGCGCACGGGCCCCTGATAGAGGATGTCGGTGAGCACGCCCGGCAGCGCCATCCGGCCCGGGGGCACGGGGGCGGCGCCGGCCAGGACCTCGATCTTTTCCGGGCGGAGCGAGGCGAGCCGGGCGGGGCCGCCGGCGGCCCCGACGGTTGCCGGCTCCAGCACATTGGCGGCCCCCACGAAGCCCGCGACGAAGCGGGTGCGCGGGCGTTCGTAAATCGCCTCGGGCGTGTCGACCTGAACGATGCGGCCCTGATCGAAGACGGCGACCCGGTCGGCCATCGACAGCGCCTCGCCCTGATCATGGGTCACGAAGACGAAGGTGAGACCCAGCCGGCGCTGCAGGGCCTTCAGCTCCACCTGCATCTCTTCGCGCAGCTTGAGGTCGAGGGCGCCCAAAGGCTCGTCGAGCAGCAGCACCTTGGGCTCCAGCACCAGCGCCCGGGCCAGCGCCACGCGCTGACGCTGACCGCCCGACAGCTGGGCCGGCCGGCGGTCGCCGAAGCCGTCGAGACGCACCAGAGCCAGGGCCCGGGCGGCGCTGTCGCGGCGGCGGCGGCGGTCGATGCCGCGCATCTTCAGCCCGTAGGCGACATTGTCGAGCACCGAGAGATGCGGGAAGAGGGCGTAGTCCTGGAAGACGGTGTTGACCGCCCGGGCATAGGGCGGCACGCCTTCGGCCGTCTCGCCGAAAATCTCGATATGGCCGGAGGTCGGCTGCTCGAACCCGGCGATCAGTCTGAGGCAGGTGGTCTTGCCCGATCCCGAGGGGCCGAGCATGGCGAAGAATTCGCCCGCGCCGACCTCGAGATCGACCGCATCCACCGCGCGCACCGGCCCGAAATGGCGCGAGACCCTGGCGAAGCGCACGGCCGTGACGGCCGGACCGGCCCCGGCGGCCGAGCTGTCGGAAGAAGAGGGCATCGTGAACATGTGCCATTCAGCTGTTCGGAAGGGCGCGGGGGATGGCGGTGAAGGCACGGCGATATGACCGTGCCTTCGCGAGGGCCGCTGTCAGCGGCCGCCCAGCACCGCGATATAGTCGGACACCCAGCGGTAATAGGGCACGCAGCCTTCGGCCTGGCTTTCGCATTTCGAGACCGGGGTGCGCCAGAAGCTGATCCGGTCGAAATTGCCCATGCCGTTGGTGGCGCAGCCCTCGTCGCCCAGCAACGCATTGCCCGTGCAGGCGGCCGGCACCGCGGGCACCGAGCCGAACCAGGCGGCCAGATCGCCCTGGACCTTGGGCGAGAGCGAATGCTCCATCCACATATAGGCGCAGTTCGGATGCTCCGCTTCGGCATGCATCATGGTGGTGTCGGCCCAGCCGGTGGCGCCTTCTTCAGGGATGGTCGAGGCGATCGGCTTGTTCTCGGCCTTGAGCAGGTTGACCTGGAACGGCCAGGAGGACGAGGCGATGACGCCCTCATTGGTGAAGTCGTCGATCTGGACCATGGCGTCATGCCAGTAGCGGTGCACGATCTGGCGCTGGCCGCGCAGCAGGTCGAGCGCCGCCTTGTACTGGGCCTCGGTCAGCTCATACGGGTCCTTGATCCCCAGTTCCGGCTTGTGGGCCTTGAGATAAAGGGCTGCGTCGGCGATGTAGATGGGGCCATCGAAGGCCTGGATACGGCCCTTGTTCGACTTGCCGTCGGGCAGGGTGGTCTCTTCGAAGACCACCTTCCACGAGGTGGGGGCTTCTTTGAACACCTCGGTCGAATACATCAGGACGTTGGAGCCCCACTGATAGGGTGTGCCGTAATGCACCCCGCCGACCGTGTGCCAGGGAGCGCTCTTCAGCCGGTCGTCGACGGTGCCCCAGCTCGGGATCAGGTCGGTGTTGATCGGCTGGACCTTCTTGCCTGCGATCAGCCGCAGGCTGGCATCGCCCGAGGCGGTGACGAGGTCGAAACCGCCCTCGTTCATCAGCGCCACCATCTCGTCCGAGGTGCCGGCGGTCTTCACATTGACCTTGCAGCCGGTCTTCTCTTCGAACCCGGTCACCCAGTCGTAATTCTTATCGGTGTCGCCGCGTTCGATATAGCCCGGCCAGGCGACGATATCGACGCGGCCTTCCCCCGGGCCCAGGGCCTTCATCATCTCGGCCGACATGGCGGCGCCGGCGCCTGCGATCTGACCCGCGGCCAAAGCGGTGCCCACGGCCCCCGCGACCAACCTCTTGATGCGCATGGAACTCTCCCTGACGGTGCAAGCCGGCCGCACGGCGCCGGGCCACTGCCCTGCCGCCGTCTCCCCGCGGTCCGATGTCCGGGAACAAGTCTGCGCGCGTGTGGCTCCGCTGCGCCACACCAAAGCATCGTTGGGTTTCCATCGGAAAAACCGATGCCCTGGATCAGGCGTCCGGGAACGGGTCAGTCGTGGCCGAGGATGTCGGCATTGTGCTCCCCCAGCCGGGGCGCACGGCGATGAATGCCCGGCCGTTCACCGCCGAGCGAGAGCGGCAGGCCCACCACCTTAAGCCCGGCCTCGGGGATGGTCTCCACGATGTCGAGGGCGGCGAGCTGGGCATCGGCCGCGATGTCGGCGAGGCTGTTGATCGGGGCGCAGGGGATGCCGGCGGCCTCCAGCCGTTCGGCCCAGTCCGCCTTGCTGCGGGTGCGCATGATCGCCTCCAGCTCGGGCAGCAGCACCGCCTTGTTGGCGACCCTGAGGCCGTTGCTGGCATAGCGCGGATCCGTGGCCCAGTCGGGGCGGCCCACCGTGCGGGCGAGCTTTGCGAACAGCCGGTCATTGGCGGCCGCGACCACGATCTCGCCGTCGGCGGTGGGCAGCGACTGGAAGACAACGACATTGGGATTGCCGCTGGCATGGCGCTGGGGCTGGCGGCCGGTCACCTTGAAGGCGGCGAAATAGATCGACAGCCAGCCCATGGCGGTTTCAAGCAACGAGACATCGACCGTGGTGCCCCGCCCGGTCTGCCCGCGCTGAAGCAGGGCGGCCAGGCAGCCGAGCGCCGCCCAGACCCCCGTGCCCAGATCGAGCACCTGCATGCCGACCCGCGACGGCGGCCCGTCGGGCGTGCCGTTGATGCTGAAAATGCCGGCAAAGGCCTGGACGATCGGCTCGTAGCCGGGCGTCAGCCGCATCGGCCCCCGGGCACCGAAGGCCCAGAGCGAGCAGTAGATGAGCCGCGGGTTGATCGCGGCCAGGCTGTCCGCATCCAGCCCCATCTGGTCCATCATGCCGGGGCGCATGTTCTGGACCAGGATGTCGGCATCGGCCAGCAGCCGGCGCAACTCGGCCAGACCCGCCGGATGTTTGAGATCCAGCGTGATGCCGCGCTTGTTGCGGTTCATGGCGTGGAAGGTGACGGCGGTGTCGCCGGCGAAGGGGGGCCCCCAGCCGCGGGCATCGTCGCCGCCTTCGGGGCGTTCCACCTTGATCACATCGGCGCCGAGGGTGGCCAGGATTTCGCCGGCATGGGGGCCGGCCAGGTTCTGGGCAATCTCGATCACCCGGACCCCGGCGAGGGGCAGTGGCGTGGCCGGAGGCAGCATGGGGGCGGGCTCCTTCAGTGGCCGGTGAAGGCCGGGGCGCGGCGTTCGACGAAATGGGCGACGCCTTCACGGAAATCCTCGGTCGCGAAGCACTTCACCTGTTCCGAATCGGCAAGATGGGTGGCGGTGGCGAGGTCCTGGAACAGCCCGGCATAAAGCTGCCGCTTGATGATCCGCATCGAGCGCGGCGAGGAAAGCTCGGCAAGTTCGGCCGCGACGGCATGGACGGCCTCGACGAAGCCTTCGGCCGGCAGCGCCCTGACCAGGCCCAGCGCCGCCGCTTCGCGCCCGGTCAGCACGCGGCCCGACAGCAGCAGATCGGCGGCGGCCATCGGCCCGATCAGCCGGGGCAGGATCCAGGCCGAGCCGTGTTCCGCGATCAGCCCGCGGCGGGCGAAGGCGGTGGTGAGCTTTGCATCCTCGACCATGTAGCGCAGGTCGCAATAGAGCGTGATGCAGAGCCCGACCCCGGCCGCAGCACCGTTGATCGCGGCCACGATCGGCTTCGGCACGTCGAGCAGCCAGGAATAGCGCTGGCCGAAATTGTCGGGCGTGTAGTCGCGGGCGGCGGCCGGCGCCGGCTTGGCCTCTCCCGGTGCCGCCGGCGTCAGCCGGCCCATATCGGCCCCGGCGCAGAAGCCGCGGCCGGCGCCGGTGACCATGATCGCCCGCACCGCCTCGTCGGCGACGGCACGCTCCATGGCCGCGCGGAATTCGGCCTCCATGCGCGGCGTCCAGGCATTCATCTTGTCGGGACGGTTGAGGGTGAGCGTCGCAACCCGCCCGGTCACCGTATAGAGCACCTCGGCGTCGGTGCCCGTTTCCGCTGCGTCGGCCATGCCGTTCTCCCCGTCCTGTCGCGTGTCCTGGCCTTTTCTGGATAACAGCGGCCGGCAGGGTGCGGAAGACGGTTCAGGCTTGTGGAGATCAGATACACATATGTGAATCCGGCCGCGACCCGGACCGCCCGATCGTCCACATATGTGGACGAACAGACATGTATATGGAAAAACAAAACACATCTGCGAAACGGTCGCCGGCCTGCAGCCCTTCTGCCTATACTTCGGACGCTGCAAGGCGGGAGGAACGCCGGAGCATGATGCTCTGCAGTCGCCGAAGAATGAGGCGGACCCGCCGGCCATCTGCCGGAGACACCGATGATCCGCCGGCAAAAAAACGGGCAGTCCGAACCATGTCGATCACGCAGAAGGGAGACGTCCACGTCTCGACCGACGGCCATGTCACGGTCCTCGAGATCCGGCGTCCCCCGAACAATTTCTTCGATCTCGATCTGATCCGCGATCTGTCGAGCCTGGTCGAGGCGCTGGACGAGGACAGCGACTGCCGCGCCATCCTGCTCGCCTCCGAGGGCAAGGCCTTCTGCGCCGGCGCCGATTTCCAGCGCCGCCCGGCCGAACTGGCCGGGGCGGTTGAAGACCGCAATCCGCTCTATTCCGAGGCGGTGCGCCTGTTCCACAACCGCAAGCCGATCGTTGCCGCGGTGCAGGGGCCGGCCATCGGCGGCGGGCTCGGCCTGTCGCTGGTGGCCGATTTCCGGGTCGCGGCCCCCGAAGCGCGCTTCGGCGCGAATTTCGTCAAGCTGGGCATTCATCCGGGCTTCGGGCTGACCCACACCCTGCCGCGGGTGATCGGTGTCCAGAAGGCGCAGTGGATGTTCATGACCGGGCGGCGCCTGACCGGAGAGGAGGCCGCGGCCGTCGGCCTGGTCGATCTGCTGGTCCCGGCCGGGCGGCTGCGCGCCGAGGCGATGGCCCTGGCGCAGGAGATCGCCGAGGGCGCGCCGCTTGCGGTTCAGTCGACCCGCGCCACCCTGCGCCGGGGATTGGCCGATGCGGTGCAGGCCCAGACCGATCACGAATTCGTCGAACAGAAATGGCTCGCCCGGACGGAAGACCATCGCGAGGGCATCCGCGCCGTCGCCGAACGCCGCCCGGGCCGCTTCGTCGCCCGCTGACCGAAGACAGCTCACCCGGATCTGCCGGCGCCACGCGACGCTCAAGATCGCGGCGGCAGGATCCTTGCGCGCCCAGCATCAGACAAGGGAGGACAACGGATGATCAATCGCCGCAGTTTCGTGAAGCTTGCCGCCGCAGGCGCGGCCGCCGGCAGTTTCGGCATGCCGTGGATTGCCCGTGCGGCAAAGCCGATCACCCTGAAACTGGCGGATTCGCTGCCGACCACCCATTACTCGATGCCGATCATCAAGCACTGGATCAAGCAGATCGAGGACGGGACCGAGGGCCGGATCAGGTTCGAGCACTACCCGGCCGAACAGCTGGCCAGCGCCCGCGATCTGCTGGATGCGGTGCAGACCCGCATCGCCGACGTCGCCTATATCCCTGCGCAGTACTTTTCCGAGAAGCTGCCGATGGCGACGGTGGGCAGCCTGCCGATCCCCGAGATCAAGGCCGATATCTACGCGCTTGAAGCCGCCTATTACGAGATCGGCCTGGGCATTCTGGACGAGGTGGAATTCAGGGATGCCGGCATCCGGGCGCTCAGGGCGTCGTCGACCGAGGCCTACAATCTGCACATGGTCAGCCGCAAAATCGTGACCCTGGACGACCTGTCCGGTCAGAAGATCCGGGTCGGCGGCAATGTCCAGCAGCAGGCGATCACGGCGCTCGGCGGCATTCCGGTGACGGTCACGCCGCCCGAGATCTACAACGCCATGCAGAACGGCACGCTGGACGGCACCGTCTTCCACATCCCGAGCATCCATTCCTACAAGCTGAACGATCTGGTGCGCTACAGCACCGACAACCTCAATCTCGGCGTGTTCAACAGCTATTACGCGATGAACCGCGACCTTTGGGACGATCTGCCGCCCGATATCCAGGCCGTGTTCGACAAGGTCGGCCGCGACCTGATCCGCTTCGAGGGCGACACCATTTCGCGGCAGTCCGATACCTGGCGGACCGAATTCCGCAAGCAGGGGATCGAGGTCTACGATCTGGCGCCCGAGGTGATCGACGAGACCACCCGGCGGCTGACGCCGATCCGGCAGAAATGGGCGGAGCTGTACGAGACCCGCAACCTGCCGGCACGGCGCGTGGTCGATGCCTGGGTCGCGGCGCTCAAGAAACACGCCCGGGCCTGAGGGAGGGCGGGGGTTTGGACACGCTCGACCATCTGATCGGCCGGCTGGAGACCCTGTTTGAATACGTCGCCATCGTGCTGCTCGCGATCATGATGCTGATCATCACCATGGATGCCGGCGGCCGCTATCTCTTCGCGGCCCCGGTCTTCGGCACGCATGAATTCGTCGAGTTCTATCTGATGGTCGGCGTGGTCTTCCTCGGCATCGCCCAGCTGCAGGCCAGACGCGGCCATGTCGCGGTGAGCTTCGTCTCGCGCAATTTCCCGCGGCCGGTCCGCCGCCTGCTGGAGGCCGTGTTTCTGGCGGCGACGCTCGCCGCCGTCACCGGCATCGGCTGGATGGCGGTGGAACAGGTCTCGACCAATCTGATCCGCGACCGGGTGATCGCGACGCCCTTCCCGTTCAGCCAGGTGCCGATGCCGGTCTGGCCGTCCTGGGTGCTGGTCGCCGCCGGGGTGATCCTGCTCTGGCTGCGCATGGCGCTGCAGCTTCTGCGATGCCTGATCGCGGGCGAGGGTCCCGACGAGGACGTCTCCGACGAGACCGGCAGCGCCATCCATTGAGGGCGGGCACAGCCAGGCCCCTGCCGCACGGGATATCGCCCCCATGTTCGACACCGCCTTTCCGATCGTCCTGTTCCTGGTGACCCTGGTTCTGGGCATGCCGATCGGCTTCTCGCTGATCGTCGCCGGCGCCGCCGGCATCTGGATCAATGCCGGCTGGATGCCCCTGCTCGGCATCCTCAGGGCCGAGCCCTACCGCCATGCCTCGTCGTTTCTGCTGACCACCATTCCGCTGTTCATCCTGATGGCGGAGCTGCTGGCCCGCGGCACGGTGGTGCAGGCGATGTTCCGCTGCGCCTATGCCTTCGTCGGCCATCTGCGCGGCGGGCTGGCGCTGGCGGCGGTGGGTGCCAATGCCGGTTTCGCCGCCCTCAGCGGCTCCAGCACGGCCGCCGCGGCGGCGATGGCGCGGATCTCGATCCCCGAGATGCGGCGCTTCGGCTATGACGACCGGCTGTCGCTCGGCACGGTCGCCATCGCCGGCACGCTCGCGATCATGATCCCGCCCAGCCTGGGGCTGATCATCTACGGCATCCTGACCGAAAGCTCGATCGGCCGGCTGTTCGTGGCCGGTATCGTGCCCGGCCTGCTCTCCGCCACCGGCTTCGTGATCTCGATCATGATCTGGGTGCGCCGGGACCCCACGATCGCGCCCCAGGTGGTGAGGACCGCCTGGCCGGAGCGGCTGCGCAGCCTGACCGCGATCGGCCCGGCGATGCTGCTGGTGGTGTTCGTCGCGGGCTCGATCTATTCCGGGGCCGCGACGCCGACCGAGGCGGCGGCGATCGGTGCGCTGGCGGCGCTGGTGATCAGCGTCGCGTTCGGGGGGCTGCGCGGGGAGGGCATGCTCGCCGCCTTTCGCGCCTCGATCCGCAGCACCGCGCTGATCTTCACCATCATCATCGGCGCGATGATCTTCGGGAAATACCTCGCCATCACCCGGCTGCCCCAGGATCTGCTGGAAACGATCGTGGCGCTGAACATTCCCGGCTGGGCGATCATCGCGATCCTGATCGTGATCTATCTGATCCTCGGCTGTTTTCTGGACCAGCTGGCGGTGATGCTGCTGACCCTGCCGCTGACCTTCCCGCTGGTGGTCGGTCTTGGCTACGACCCGATCTGGTGGGGCATCGTGCTGACCAAGACCTCCGAGATCGGCCTGGTCACGCCACCGCTCGGGCTCAACAGTTTCGTGGTCTCGGCCTCGGCCGATGCGCCGCTGGAGAAGACCTTCTCGGGCGTGTGGCGGTTGCTGGTCGGCGACATGATCGTCCTGCTGCTTCTGCTGCTGTTCCCGGCGCTCTCGCTCGGCCTGCCCGGCTGGTGGTACGGTCCGTGACGCCAGACATCCGGGGCAGGGTGACCAGGGAAGGAGACGACGGATCATGTCGACGGCCGCGATCAAGACCGCCCGGCGGGTCTTCGAGGTGCTGGAATACTTCGACGAGGTGAAGCGGCCGCTGACGCTGCGCGAGGTCTCGGCCCATTTCGGCTATCCGGTGTCCAGCACCGCCGCCCTGCTCAAGAGCCTGTTGCAGCTGGGCTATGTCGATTTCAACCGGCCGACGCGCACCTATATGCCGACCATGCGGGTCGCCATGCTCGGCGACTGGATCCAGGCCTCGCTGTTCGGCGAGGGCCGGATCCTGAGGCTGATGCAGTATCTGAACGAGATGACCGGCGAGATGGTCAGCCTCGGCACCCAGTCCGACATCTACATGCAGTATGTCCACGTGCTCTATTCGCGCGAGGGTCTGCAATACCGGGTGCGGCCGGGAACGGTGCGGTCCATGACCCGGTCCGGCTTCGGCTGGCTGCTGCTGAGCGCCATGCCCGATGCCGAGATCGACAAACTGCTCAGGCGGGTGAATATCGAGGAAGACGACCCCGCCCGACGGATGACGCTGGACGAGCTGATGGTGCCGGTGACCGAGGTCCGCCAGCTGGGCCATGTCTATTCCCGCCACACCGTCACCCAGGGTGCGGGCGTGATCGGCATGCTGCTGCCGCCGCAGAGCTATGGCCGCCGCTTCACGGTCGGCGTCGGCGGCCCGGTCGACCGGCTGGAAGAGAAGCACGACATGATCCTGGCCCTGCTGCGCGAGGCGATCCCCCGCTTTCTGCCCGGATGACGCCCGGCCCCTGCCCATGCCTCTGCCCGTGCCCCGCCTATCGCCGGGCGGCCTGTCGGGTTGCGGCCACCGAGACGAAACCGGCGGCGGCGGCAGACAGCGGCGATCCGCGGCGCCAGGCGGTGGCGACCTGGATGGCGGGCAGATCCTCGGCCACGCCCCGCGCTTCGATCTTGTCGCCTTCCAGCGACCAGGGCCGGTAGGTGAGGTCGGGCAGGATCGCGACGCCGGTGCCGGTGGCGACCAGGCTGCGCACCGCCTCCACCGAGCGGGTGCGGAAGGCGACCGGCGGGCGGATGCCGAGCCGACGCCAGACCACTTCCGAGGCCTCGGCGATCTCGTCGATGGTGAGCAGCACATGGGGTTCGGTCGCGAGGTCGCGCAGGCTGACCCGCTCTTCGGCGGTGGCGGCATGGCCGAGCGGCAGCCAGACCCGATAGGGCGAAATCTCCACCACCTCGATCTGCAGGGCGGAGCTGCTGCGCCCGGGCGCCAGCACCATCACCGCCACGTCGAGTTCGCCGCCGACCAGCAGATGTTCAAGATAGTCGCCATTGTCCTCGACCGTCTGGACATCGACATCGGGGAAGGCGCGGCGGAAGCGGGCGAGCAGGTCGGCGAGAACATAGCCCGCCACCAGCGGCGTGACCCCCAGCGCCAGCCGGCCCTTCAGCACGGCGCTCTCGCCGCGGATCGCGCGCCGGGCATCGGCGACATCGGCCAGGATGCGCCGGGCATGGGCCAGGAACTGATGGCCCTTGAGCGTGGGGGCCACGCCGCGGGCATGGCGTTCGACCAGCGGAAACCCCAGATCGATCTCCAGCCCGCGCAGCGCCTCGGTCACCGTCGATTGCGAGATCGACAGCGCCTGGGCGGCGGAGGAGATGCTGCCGCGCTCGACGATCGCGACGAAATACTGCAGCTGGCGCAGCGAGAAGGCCATGCGGGTCGGGCTCCCGGGGGGCGGTGCGACGGGCCCGGACATCATGACGCGGGGCGATGCGGGATGGGAAGACCGGCGCGCGGTCCGTCGGCCGGGGATGCGCCGGGCGTTGACCGGGAACCCGCTGAAGCGTTGAAATTTCCCGGCGCTCCTTCTACAGCTTGAGCCGAGCCCCGCCGCGGCCCGTCCGCGGTTCCCTTCCCCCTCGGATGGTGAGCGGAGATGAGCGAAACGGTGTCCCCCGAGAACGAGCCCATCCCCCAGGTTGCTCCCGTCCCCGAGGGCGCCCCCACCTCGCCCGCCTCAGACGAGGCGTCGGTCTTCCGGGGCAGCCTGCCGCTGGCGACGAAGCTCGATCGGGCGCGGATGGAACTGCTCGATCTCTCGGCGCGCAATCGCCTGCTGAACCTGCCTCAGGCCCGGCGCAGCCGCATGCTCGACATCGTCGACGAGCGTGGGGCCGAAATCTACCGGCTGCTGGTGGGCGAGGGGCGGCGCTTCACCTTCCTGCCCGGCCGCGAGACCGAAGAGGAGAAGGTGGAAGAGGGGGGTGCTGCAGCCGGCGACACCCCGGCCCTGGCGCAGCCCGAGGACGAGGCGGTGGATGCGCGGGGGCTGGTCGCGCGCCACACCGACACCAAGCTCCAGACCCGTCTCGGCTCGGAAGGGCTGCAGCGTCGTCTGCTGGACCTGCATCTGGATGCGCGCACGCTGGAGGAAGAGCAGGGCGTCAACATCCTGTTCCTGGCGCTGGGCACGCTGGTCTGGACCGACCCCGCCGCGGGCGGCCAGCTGCGCCGGGCGCCGCTGGTGCTGGTGCCGGTGCAGCTGGAGCGCGGCAGCGCCACCGAGCGTTTCCGCCTGGCGGCACGGCCCGAGGACGTCGCGACCAACCTGTCGCTCGAAGCCTTCCTGGACCGCGAACACGGCATCACCCTGCCGGCCTTCGACGCGGAAGCCGAGGGCGAGACCGATCCGTTCACGGCCTATGTCGCGGCGGTCGCCGAGGCGGTTCACGGCCGCAAGGGCTGGGAGGTCCGGCCCGACGAGGTGATCCTGGGCTTCTTCTCGTTCTCCAAATTCCTGATGTATCGCGACCTGGATCCGGCGGTCTGGCCCGCGGATGCGCCGCTGACCGACCGGCCGCTGATCCGCGGCCTGCTGGACGAGGGGTTCGGGGTCGAGGATGTCGATTTCGACGAGGACGTGCCGGTCGATCCGCTGATCGGGCCCGAGGATCTGGTGCATATCGTCGATGCCGACGCCTCGCAGACGCTGGCGATCCACGAGGCGCGGCGCGGCCGCGACCTGGTGATCCAGGGTCCGCCGGGCACCGGCAAGTCGCAGACCATCGCCAATGTCATCGCCGCCGCGGTCGCCGACGGCAAGACCGTGCTGTTCGTGGCCGAGAAAATGGCGGCGCTGGAGGTGGTGAAGCGCCGGCTGGATCAGGCCGGCGTGGGCGAGGTCTGCCTGGAACTGCACAGCCACAAGGCGACAAAACGGGCGGTGCTGGAGGATCTGAAGCGCAGCTGGGAGCTGGGCACGCCCCGGATCGGCGATGACGAGACCCTGTTCCATCGCCTGGGCCGCAGCCGGGCGCAGCTGAACGCCCATGCCGAACGGCTGCATCGCGCGCTGGAGCCGACCGGGCTTTCGCCCTACCAGGTGATCGGCGAGCTGGTGCGCCTGCGCGCGGCCGGTGTGGCGCCGGCCGATTTCGATCTGGCCGAGGCCGCCCCCGGCTGGACGGCGCCCGAGCGCACGGCCCTGGCCGCGACGCTGGACGACCTGGCCCGCCGGATCGAGGCGGAGGGCCCGCCCGCATCCCATCCCTGGCGCGGGGTGGGGCTGGATGCGATCAGCCCGCTGGATGCCGACCGCCGGCTGGCCGAGATTGCGGCGCTGGAGCGCGGGCTCGCCGGCTGGCGTGCCGAGGCGGAGGTGGTGGCGGGCCTGCTGGACCTACCGGCCCCCGCCACGCTGGACGGCAGCAGCCGGCTGCTGGCCCGGGCCGAGCGGCTGGCTGCTGCACCGGATCTGCCGCCCGCGGTGTTCCTGGACCCGGTCTGGTCGGTGGCCGCGGATGATGTGGCGGTGCTGGTCGAGACCGGGCTTGCGCTTCGCGATCAGGCCGCACGGCTGCGGCCGGGGCTTGCCCCCGCGGCGGACGGGCTGGCGACCGCCGATCTTCAGACGGCCCGTGACCGGCTGGCGGTCTTGCCCGCAGGCTTCGATGCGGCCGCCCGCGACCGGCTGGCCCGGGTGGTGGCGGCGCTGCCGGCGGTGATCGAGGCGGGCAGCCGTCTTGCCGGTCATCTGGGGCTGCCGGCGCCGGAAACCCTGCGCGAGGCCGGGGCGTTGATCCGCTGCGGCGCGGCCGTGGCCGCGGCCCCCGACCTGCCGGCGGAGCAGCTGGCGGCCGGGAGCTGGGAGGCGGAGCGGGCCGCGCTCACCGATCTGGTCGAGGCGGTGCGGGCCGCCCATGATGCACGGCTTGCCGCCGGCGACCGCGTCACCGAGGCCGCCTGGTCGACCGGGCTGGCCGAGGCCCGCCAGGCGATCGCCGAGACCGGCGGCAGCCTGTTCCGGATCTTCAGCGGCCGCTGGCGGCGGGCGAACCGGCTGGTCAAATCGATCCTGACCGGGCCGAAGCCCGAAGATGGCGAACTGATCCAGCTGCTCGACCGGGTGATCGCCGGCCAGGCGGCGGCGGCAAGGGCAGAAGCGGGCGACGCCCTGGGCCGTGCCGCTTTCGGCCCGGTCTGGCGCGGGGCCCGCAGCGCGCCCGAGCGGCTGGAGGCGATGCTGGCCTGGGTGAACGGCCCGGCCGGCGACGCCGCCACCCGCCGCACGGCCGCGGCCTGTGCCGACCGGCCGCTTGCGGGCGATCTGGCCGCGCGTCTCGGGGCCGCGGTTGCAGCGGTCGCGGATGATCTGGACCGACTGGCCCAGGATCTGGGGCCGGCGGCCCCGGCCCTGCTCGGCACCGATCTGGGCGGAGAACGGGCGCCGCTGGCGGCATCCGCCCTGGCGCCGGTGGTTGCGGCCGAGGCCGTGGTCGATGCGGCCTTCGCCATCCCGGCCGTCCTGGCCGGCGAGCGGCTGGCGGCCCTGGACGATCTGCTTGAAATGCGCCGGCGCGAGGCCGTGCTCGCCGATGCCGCGGTCACCGGCCGCGCCGCTTTCGGGCCGCTCTGGCCGGCCGGCGACCGGGCGGCGGCGGATTGGGAGGCCATCGCCCGGGCGGCGGCCTGGCTGGCGGCAGAGCCTGACTTGCGGGCGCTGGCGGCCCGCACCCCCGATCGTGCCGGGCTTCGCGGCCGCACGGCCGCGCTGGTGGAGGCCGGCCACGGCATCGTCGATCAGGTGGTCGGGTTGTGGTCCAGGCTGGCCTTCGATCCGCGGGCCATGTTCGGTGAAACCGGCATCCCGGATCTGGATCTGGATGCGCTGGCGGCCCATCTTCGCGGCTGGCTGGCGGCGCCCGAGGGGCTGCCGGCCTGGGCGGCGATCCTGGCTGCGGCGCGGGCCGCACGTGCCGCCGGCCTGGCGCCGCTGGTCGACCGGCTGGAGGATGGCCGGCTGGACCGGGCGGGCGTGATGCCGGCCTTCGAGATGGCCGCTTTCGAGGCGATCTGGCAGGCGATGACCACGGCCGAGCCGGCGCTGGCCGGTTTCGACGGTACCGCCCAGGACGGGCTGGTGCGGAGCTTCGCGGCGCTGGACCGGGCGCGGATCGACCTTGCCCGCTCGGAAGTGCGGGCCGAACATGCCCGCAGCCGCCCGCGCGTCAACGGGCTGGGACCTGTGGGCGTGCTGAGGGGAGAGCTGGCCAAGAAACGCCGGCACATGCCGATCCGCCAGCTGATGAGCCAGGCAGGCCCTGCGGTTCAGGCGCTGAAGCCGGTCTTCATGATGAGCCCGCTGTCGGTCGCCCAGTTCCTGGAGCCGGGGCGGATCGGCTTCGACCTGCTGGTGGTCGACGAGGCGAGCCAGATCCAGCCGGTGGATGCGCTGGGGGCGATCGCCCGCTGCCGGCAGATGGTGGTGGTGGGCGACGAACGCCAGCTGCCGCCCACCGCCTTCTTCGCCCGCATGACCGCCGATGCGCCGGATGCGGACGAGGAGGACGAGACCACCCGGATCGCCGATGTCGAAAGCATTCTGGGGCTCTGCGTCGCCCGCGGCCTGCCGCAGCGCATGCTGCGCTGGCATTATCGCAGCCGGCATCAGTCGCTGATCGCGGTGTCGAACCATGAATTCTATCAGGACCGGCTGCATGTGGTGCCGAGCCCCTATGCGGGGGAGGCCGGGCTGGGGCTCGATTTCGTCCATGTGACCGACGGCGTGTTCGAGACCGGTGGCAGCGGCACCAACCCGGCCGAGGCGCGCCGGGTGGCCGAGGCGGTGATCGCCCATGCCCGCACCACGCCCGAACGCTCGCTTGGGGTCGCCACCTTCTCGGTGCGCCAGCGCCGGGCGATCCTGGATGCGCTGGAAGCCCTGCGCCGGGCCCATCCCGAGACCGAGGACTTCTTCAACGCCCATCCGGCCGAACCGTTCTTCGTGAAGAACCTGGAAAACGTTCAGGGCGACGAGCGCGACGTGATCTTCATCTCCGTCGCCTATGGCCGCAATGCCCAGGGCTATATGGCGATGCGCTTCGGCCCGGTCGGTGCCGAGGGCGGCGAGCGGAGGCTGAACGTGCTGATCAGTCGGGCGAAACGGCTCTGCCGGGTCTTCGCCTCGATCACCGACGAGGATATCGATCTGGAGCGGGCGCGCGGCCGCGGCGTCGCGGCGCTCAAGACCTTCCTGCGCTATGCCCGCACCGGCAGCCTGGAGGTCGCCCGCCGGTCGGGCCGGCCGGCCGACAGCGTGTTCGAGGAACAGGTTGCCCGGGCGCTCAGGGCGCGCGGCCATCTCGTCCACGAACAGGTGGGGCTGGCCGGCTTCTTCATCGATCTGGCGGTGGTCGATCCCGACCGGCCCGGCCGCTATCTGCTCGGCATCGAATGCGACGGGGCCGGCTATCATGCCGCACGATCGGCCCGCGACCGCGACCGGCTGCGCCAGGCGGTGCTGGAAGATCATGGCTGGATCATCCACCGCATCTGGTCGGCCGACTGGTTCGCCCGCCCCGAGGGCCAGCTGGCCGCGGTGGAGGCGGCCATCCTCCGGGCCCGCGAGATGCTGGAGGCCCGCGACGAGGGCCGCGCCGCCGCGGCCGCGGCCATGCCGCCCGAAGACGCGGCGCTGGCCGCGGAGCTGGGCCTGGAAGGCGGCGAGGACGAGGCGCCGGCCGAGGATGACCACCTGACCCCCGCCTATGTCGAGGCGGACCCCGAAGTGCCGGCCGAGCTGCAGGGCATGGAGCTGCACCAGGTGACGCCGGCAAAGCTGGCGCCGATGGTGATGGCGGTGGTGAAGGTCGAAGGGCCGGTGCATCTGGACGAGGTGACGGCGCGGCTGCGCGATGCCTGGGGGCTGGGGCGCGCCGGGGCGCGGATCCAGGCCGCCGTGCGGGCGGCGGCATCCTATGCCATCCGTCGCCGTCATCTGGTCGACGAAGGCTGGTTCCTGAGCCTGCCGGGAGAGCCGGTACGCATCCGCGATCGCAGTGCCGTGACCTCGGCGGGGCTGCGCAAGCCCGAACTGCTGCCGCCGGCCGAGATCGAGGCCGGGCTGATGCGGATCGCCGCCGAGAATCTGGGCGTCACCCGCGAAGAGCTGCAGCGCCAGCTGGCCCGGATGCTGGGTTTCCGCGCGCTGAGTGCCGGGCTGCGCTCGGTGACCGAAGACGAGATCCGCCGGCTGACGGAACGCCGCCGGCTGGTGGAGCGCGACGGGCTGATCGTGGTGGCCGAGCCGGCGCCGTGACATATCGGTGACCTGGGGATCTGACCGGAAGTTGTAATGGTTCGATCACAGCCATGACTTCCGCGGCATGGTACACCCTCCGCGGGCGCCGACAGGCGGCGGACGGCCCGTGCGGCCGGCACTGCATGTCATGTCCATTAAATTGAAAGTTGAAATCACGGTCTGGTTCTTGCCTATTATGAGCGGGTGTCGAATGAACGCGATCAACGGCGGCGACGGCATTCGTGGACGAGCGTCAGCGGTCGGAATGCGCCACGCTCTCACAAGGGGAAGCGGTCCCATGCTGGAATTGCATCGTGTGCGGCTCTACGCCCGGAGCGGCCAGGGCGGCGTATCTGCGGTGGTGATCCTGGGTGCGGACAATGCCTGCGAGGTTGCGACCCGGCTGGATGAGCCGGCGACGACGGCCGTTGCCGTGACCCCCTCGCTCAAGGCCGATGCCCGGCTCGACGTCTGGCGCGACGGCATGCGCCAGGAGGTGGACGGAACCGGCCTGCTGGCGGCCGCCCATGTTCTGCTCGGCCGCGACGGCCGCGGCCCGATCCGTTTCGAGACCGGCGGCCGGGTGATCCCGGTGCTGCGCGAGGCCGATGGCCGGCTGCGCTATCGTGCGACGCTCTCTCATGAAATCGTCGGCCATTTCGACGGGGCCGAAGTTCTGTCGGCCCTGGGCGTGCCGCCGATGCGGGTGCCGGGCGACATGCCCTTCGGGCTGGCCGCGACCCGCCGCCGCATCCTGCTGGTGCCGATCGAGGATGCCGCCACGCTCGGCGCCATCCGCCCCGCCTTCACCCGCCTTGCCGCCTGGAGCGCCGCCCACGAGCAGGCGCCGGTGCTGGCCTATGCGCCGGCCCATGGCGAGATGGGCGGGGCCGATTTCATCGCGCGCCTTTTCGACCCGCTGGCCGGGCGCACCGAAGAAACCCCCGGCCCCGAAGCCGTGGCGGCCCTGGTCGGCACCCTGGCCCGCCGGGGCCTGGCCGGTGGCCTGCGCCCGGTTGCCGTGGCGCAGGGCCGGTTCAACGCCCCGGTGGTGGCCCTGCAGGCCCGGGCGGAACTGGTCGTCTCCGAAACCGGTGCCGCCAGCCGTTCCGGCGTGAAAGTCTGGGTCGGCGGCGAGGTGCGTCATTTCGGCTTCGCCGCCATGGACGGGCTGGGCATTGCCGGCGCCGGGCTGGGTGATCTCAAGCTGGGCGCCTGACGGCGTCTGTCCGATAAAGCGGGTCTTCCGGGTAAAATCCCGGATAAGTGAGCCATCAGAACGTCGCGTCGACGGCGAATCCGGGATATAAGGCAAGGCCTTCCACATCTCTCCAGCCGGATTTCGCCCGAGAGGATGACCTTGTCCCGACATGATGTGAGTTCCGCAGGCGCACAGGCGCCGGATCGTCTCAGGACCGCGGGACGCATGATTGCGCTGATCTTGCCCCTGTTGATGATCCTGGGGCCGGGGCCGGCCGATGTGGGCGCCTCGTTGATTGCGCTTCTGTTCCTTGTCCATGTCGTCGTCGATCGGGACAGGGTTGCGCTTCAGGCGTGGTGGTTCCGGCTGGCGCTCGTCCTTTGGGTGTTCATGCTGGCGACGGCGCCCTTCGCGCTGGCCAGCGTGTCGGAAGCTTTCGGGCGCGCGGCCACCTTTCTCAGATTCCCGATGCTTGCCGCGGCACTCGGATTCTGGTTGCTGACCGAACCGAAATGGCGCGACCGCTATATGGCGGTTCTGCTGGCGATCGTTCTGTTCAGCGCCGTCTGGGCGCTGGTGGAATGGTACTGGGTGACCAGGGTGGTCCAGAGCTATTCGCACCCGCTGCGGCTGACCGGCCCGTTCGATGACCGCAAGGTCGGCATCTTCCTCACCAAGACGATGTTCCCCTGCCTTGGCTTCGCCCTTGCCTGGGCCGCAGCGGGATCCCTGCGGCGGCTGTTCCCGGTGGGTGTCGGGCTGCTTCTGGTGCTGCTTGCCATCTTCCTGTCGGGCGAACGGAGCGCCTTTCTGCTGGCAGGGCTTGGTCTGCTGATCATGGCTCTGATCGTACCCGTGCCAGCTATCCGCCGGTTCATGCGGTACGGGCTTCTGGTCGCAGTTCTCGGCGCGGCGGCAGGCTACCTCGCCTTCCCTGCAAGCTTCGACCGCCAGGTCGGCTCGACGCTTGGAACGTTGTCGCGTCTGTCCACGACGTCCTATGGTCTGCTCTGGCAATCCGGTGTTGAAGTTGGCGAACTGTCGCCCGTAGTCGGTGCCGGCGGGAAAAATTTCCGGGATGTCTGCCCCGAAATCCGGTCTCCCAACATCAAATTGCAGGGCGCCGACTATTCTGAATATCTCGAATTCTGCTCGACCCATCCGCATAATGCATATGTCGAGATGTTCGCTGAGCACGGGATCATAGGGCTCGTCATCTTCCTGGCGTTGATCGGTGGTTTTGTCGCGGCATGTCTGCCGCAGCGCATGGATCCGGTGGCCGTGGGAGCCGGGCTCGGCATCCTGCTGATTCTCTGGCCGGCCGTTCCGCATGGCAGCTTCTTCAACAACTGGAATGGTGTGGTTTTCTGGTCGCTGGTCGGATTGATGGTGAGCCGGGTGGCTCTCCCGCGGCCGTCGCGCGCAGGCTGACCCTCGGGAGCCGCTCCGGCTTGCATCCCCTCCGCCGCTTGCGGAATAGTAGCTGCGCGGGAGAGTACCTATTGGCACCGGACGGGGTGCGTATCGGGGGTGACATGAGGCTGGGCAGGGTGAAGGGGCGTGGGGTGCAGACGGCACTCCGCAGGGCGGTCGTGATCGGCCTGGCGGCCATGATGCCGGCTGGTGCGGCCTGGGCCTGGACGCCGCCGCAGGGCTTCGCCACCGCTGCCCATGCCTGGGAAACCGGCGACTATGCCACCGCCCGCAGCCTGTTCGGCCGGCTGGCGGAGGCCGGCGAGGTCCGTGCCGCCTTTTACCTGGGGGTGATGGCGGAACAGGGGCAGGGCGGCGACGCAGATCCGGCGGCGGCTGCCACCTGGTATGGCCGCGCCGCCGATGCCGGCGATGCCCGTGCCGCCTTCAACCTGGCCCGCCTGCTGGACCAGGGTGCAGGCCCGGCTCTGCCGGCAGATCCGGCGCGGGCGGCGATGCTGTATGAACAGGCGGCGCGTGCCGGCATCGTCGCCGCCGATACCGGCCTTGCCCTGATGCAGCTCGACGGCCGTGCCGCCGGGGGCGATGCCGCCGCGGCGCGGGCCCGCCTGCTGCGCGCGGCGCGGGCCGGCGACGGGGCCGCCGATCACGCCCTGGCGCTGCGTGCGCTTGCGGGGGATCCGCCGGACATGGTGGAAGCGGTGGCCCGATGCCGCCGTGCCGTCGCGCGCGGATATGCGCCGGCGCGCGCCCTGCTCGATCAGCTGTCGGCGGCCGCGGATCCCGGGCTTCTGCAAGCTGCGACCGCGCGGGAGCCGGTGCTCGACACGCCGGGAAACTGAGACCGGCGCCATGTGGCGCGCCCTACACCTGATGCGGGTGTCGTCGTGGACGCTGACCGCGCCCCGGTCTTCTGCTAGCCTTGTTTTGCGGGTGGCCGGGGGGACCCATGGTCACCGCATCGGGCAGTATGATGACGTGGCGGTATGGTGGCGGACGAGAGCGCATCGGAAGTTCTGATCATCGAAGACGACGCCCTTCTGGCCCGCCTTTACGCGGAACAGCTTCGTGGCGCCGGCATTCCTGCCGTGGCCGTGGGGACGGCGGCAGCCGCTTTCGAGCGGATCGCGGCGACGCCGCCGGCGCTGGTGCTGCTGGATCTCAGCCTGCCGGACGCCAACGGGCTCGACATTCTGGCCGATCTGCGCCGCCGCGGCGGCTGCGACGTGGTGGTGGTGACGGCCCATGGCTCGGTGAACGTGGCGGTCGAGGCGATGCGCGCCGGCGCCCACGACTTCCTGGTGAAGCCTTTCCCGCCCGAGCGCCTGGTGGTGACGGTGCGCAACGCGCTGGCGCTGGGCACGCTTACCCGGCTGGTCGACAGCATCGGCGAGCGCGAGGCCTATTGCGGCATGATCGGCCGGTCGCTGGTCATGCAGGGCATCTACCGCATCATCGAAGGGGCGGCACAAAGCCGCGCCTCGGTCTTCATCACCGGCGAGAGCGGCACGGGCAAGGAGCTGGCGGCCGAGGCGCTGCATGCCCGCAGCCCGCGCGCCCGCGGGCCCTTCGTCGCGCTCAACTGCGCCGCCATCCCGCGCGATCTGATGGAAAGCGAGATCTTCGGCCATGTGCGCGGCGCCTTCACCGGTGCCCATACCGACCGCGAGGGTGCTGCGACCCGTGCCCATGGCGGCACGCTGTTTCTGGACGAAGTCTGTGAGATGGACCTGGCGCTGCAGAGCAAGCTGCTGCGCTTCCTGCAGACGGGCGCCTTCCAGAAGGTGGGCTCGGGCGTGACGGAGCGGGTCGATATCCGCATCGTGTCCGCCACCAATCGCGACCCGCTGGTGGAGGTGGAGGCCGGCCGCTTCCGCGAGGATCTGTACTATCGTCTGCATGTGGTGCCGATCCACCTGCCGCCGCTGCGCCAGCGCGGCGACGACGTGCGTCTGATCGCCCGCCATCTTCTGGACGATCTGGCGGCCCTGGAAGGCAAGGGCTTCCGCCGGATCGACGCGGCGGCCGAGGCGGCGCTCGCGGCCTATCGCTGGCCCGGCAATATCCGTCAGCTTTACAACGTGCTTCACGGTGCCGTCGTGCTGAATGACGGCGAGGTTCTCACCCTCGACATGCTGCCCGCCCAGCTGCGCGAGGCCGAGGCGATGTCGCTCAGGCCCACAACGACGGGCGCGCCGCCGCCCGAGCTGGATTTCGAACCGGTTGCGGATGACGAGATGGACGGGATCGGTGACCCGGGCGAGCCGGAGATCGCCGCCATCTATGGCACAGAGGGCGAGATCCGGCCGCTCTGGCAGGTGGAGCGGATGGCGATCGAACGCGCGATCGATCTTTGTGGCGGCAACGTGCCCCGCGCCGCCGCCCTGCTCGGCATCAGCGCCTCGACCATCTATCGCAAGCGTCAGGCCTGGTCGGAGACGCCGACCGATCACTGATCCGGCCGCCGTCAGCTGCCGCGCAGCCCGGTCAGGCAGCGCGGACGGCCGAGTGCGGCCCCGCTCGCCCGGGCGAAGGCATGGGCGGTGCGCATCGCCCCGGCGGCCGCCAGGACCATCGCGCCGGCAAGCCCGGCCGCGGTGGTGGCGTTCTCGCTGCCGGCCGCGGCACCGATCGCCGTGGTGGGGTCCAGGCGCGGCGCCGCCGGCAGGGGGCGCACAGCCGCTGCCCCCGATGACGGGCGGCCGAACGGATCCCCGTCCTGCACGGGCAGGCAGATCACCTGGGCAATTTCGGCGAAAAGCGTGCAGGCAAGCTCGGCCATCCCTCCCGAGACACGCGGGTCGAGCACCGGCCCCGCCAGTTCCAGATCCAGCCGGCGCTGACCGCTCGCGATCATGCGCGCGGCGATCCGGTCGATCTGGGCCGTCGCCGCATCGGCAAAGGCTGCCGGCTGCGGCGTGGCGAGGCGGTCGGCGGTCGCGTTCAGCACGCGGGCGACGACCCGGGGGGCGATGCCCGCATCATGAAGCCCGGGCCGCGGCCGGGGCGCGCCATTGCCGAGGGCGGCGATGCGCGAGCCGATGGCGGCCAGACCCGAGATGAGGCCGAGGGCCGAAAGCGTGGGGGCCACTCCGTATTCGCGCGGCAGCGGCAGCCGCCAGACGGCATCCAGACCGGAAGCGACGGGGCTGGCACCGGCATCGGCCACCAGCATGGTCACCGACCGCGCGCCGCCCTGGCGCAGCCGGCGCGGCAGATCCGTCCCGCCGGCCAGATCGGCCGGGTCCGGCAGGATGATCGCCAGATCGACCGGCAGATAGGGGCGGGCGCCGTCTTCGATCGGCCGGACCAGCACCTCCAGCCCATAGCAGCGTCGCCAGAGATCCGCGGCTGCGGCGGCGGCCGGCATCAGCGGGGCGGCGGCGCTGAAGGCGATGCGGCCATGGATGCCGGCTGCCGCCGACACCGGCAGCGGTGCCGCGTCCGGCGCGGTCAGCCCGGCCCCCAGGCGCACCGCGCGGGCCAGATGGTCCAGATCATGTGCGGTGAGATCGCGGCCGGCAGCCGGCATCGGCGGCACATCGGCCGGCCGGGCGGCCGGGCCGATGCGGCGGGCGATCACCCGGCCGCAGGCATCGGCGACCCGCACCCGATCGGCCGAAAGGGTGGCGACATCGCCGGGCCGGAGCCCCACCGACACCGGATCCGCCCCGCTCAGCAGGCGTTCGTCGCTGGCGACCAGGCCGGTGTGATCGCCGGCGGCGAAGCACAGCGCCGTCTCGCCGCGGGCGACGAACATCCGGCGCGGATCCTCGTCGATCAGCAGGGTGAAGGACATGTCGCCGCCGGTGCGGTCCATCAGCCGGCGCAGCGCCAGCTCGGTATCCTGGCCGGGCCGGTCCAGATCGGCCAGCAGCGCCGCCAGGGCGATGTTGCGGCGCAGATCGGCGGGGGTCGGTTCCACCGCGCCGTCGCCCAGGCCCAGCCGGCAGATCGCGGGCGCGGGGCCCACGATACCCAGCGTCGCCTGGCCCAGACGGATCAGCCGCGCATCGGGGCGGGCGACATCCGGGCGTGTGACGAGCTGATCGGGAAGCTCGGGCCCGATCGCCGCCAGACCTGCGGCGGCACCATGGGTCGCGAACATACGGGTGTCACGCCGCACGATGCGTGCCGGGTCCAGCTTGTCCAGTGCAGAATGCAAACGGTCACCGACCGGTTTGCCGTTCAGAATGCCGATCAGCGCGCTCATGGGGGGTCTCGCTCGAAAATGGGGCGAACCATCTGGTTCGGTTGCCCCTCTTCTGGCAAACCCCGTGCCATGCCGCCGGCATATCACTGCGCAATCAGCTTGAAAATCCGGTCAGTTTCCGGTTGTGACAACACGCCAAAGCGTGCCGCCGGTATCGTCGGCGATCAGCAGGGCACCGGCGCGGTCTACCGCCACTCCGGCCGGTCTGCCCCATACCTGCGCAGGACTTCCACGCCCGCCGTCATCGCGACGGAAACCCGAGGCGAAAACCTCGTAGACCCCGTCATCCGCCGGTGTGCCGTCGGCATCGAAGGGCACGAAGGCCACGACATAGCCGCGGGGCTCTGCCGCATTCCAGGACCCGCGCAGGGCGACAAAGGCACCGCCACTGTATCGTTCCGGGAACATTGTGCCATCGTAGAACGTCAGTCCGATCGGTGCAGAATGCGCCTGAAAACGCAAATCGGGGGTGATCAGCCGGGCCAGCCGGCCTTCGTCCTGCCCCTCCAGCCCGGGCTGGACCACCGGGTCGCCGCCGGCACCGGGCCAGCCATAGGGCCAGCCGTAGAAGCCGTCCTCGCGGACCCGGGTCAGATAGTCGGGCACCAGATCGTCGCCCAGCCCGTCGCGTTCGTTGACCACGGTCCACAAGGCGCCGGTCTTGGGATGGATCGCCATCCCCACCGGATTGCGCAGCCCTGTGGCGAAGCTGTGGCCGCCATCGCCCGGCCCGTCGAAGCGTCGGATGGTCGCCCGGGGCTCGGGCTCCACCCCCACATTCCCGCGGGAGCCGATGGAGACCCAGAAGCCCTCCCCCTCGGGATCGAGCTGAAGACCGCGGGTCCAGTGGCCGCCGGCGCTGCCCAGCGCATCCGGCGGGGTCATGGCTTCGGGATCGGCGGTGATGCGGGTGTCGCCGGGGGTATAGGGCCAGCGCCAGACGCCGTTGGTGTCCGACACCCAGATCGTGCCCTCGCGGAAGCCGATCCCGTGCGGGCGGGCCAGGCCGTCGATCAGGGTTTCGCGGACCTCCGCCCGACCGTCGCCATCCGCGTCGCGCAGCAGGGTGATCTTGCCCGCCCGGCTTTCCGCCAGCAGGACATCGCCGTTGGCGGCGACCGCCATCACCCGGGGATGCGCCAGCCCCTCGGCGAAAAGCGTGGCGCGGAAGCCGTCGGGGACGCGCAGGCCGGCGCCCTTTGGCCGGTCGACGGTCTGTGGCGAATTGGCCGGGCTCGGGGCATTGCCCGGGGCCGGCAGGCGGTCGGCATCGACCCTGAGCCGGGTGCCGGGCGCCGGATCGGTTGCAGCTGCGGGGCCTGCCGGGCCGAGGCTGAAGCCAAGGCCAAGGCCAAGCGCAAGAACAGCCGGGGCGATGGGAATGGCGGCGGTCATGACGTCTCCCTCGTCTCGGGGGCCGCCTGCCGCCGCCCGTTGATCAGGCCTCGGCTGCAGCGGCATAGCGGGCCAGGCCCGCGTCCAGATCGGCGATCAGATCGGCCGGGTCTTCCAGCCCGGCATGGATGCGCAGCAGTGGTCCGCGGCCGGTCCAGCGGTCGCGGGTGGCGGTGCGGGCCCGGCGCGGATCGACCGGCAGGATCAGGCTTTCATAGCCGCCCCAGGAAAAGCCCATCTTGAACAGGGCCATGTGGTCGACCATCGCCGCGATCCGGTCGCGGCTGCCCGGCTGAAGCTCTACCGCGAACAGGCCGCTCGACCCCTGGAAGTCGCGCAGGAAGGCCTCGTGGCCCGGGCAGCCGGGCAGGGCGGGATGCAGCACCTGACGCACCATGTCGTGCGCGGCCAGGTGCCGGGCAAGGGCCAGGCCGGTTTCGCGGTGCCGTGCCATGCGCACCGACAGGGTGCGCAGCCCGCGCAGCGCCAGATAGCAGTCGTCCGGTCCCGGAGGGGCGCCGATCTCGCTCGCCGCCCGGCGCAGCGCCGGAAAGGCCTCTTCGGTGGCCGACAGCACGCCCATCATGGCATCGGAATGGCCGACCAGATATTTGGTCCCGGCCTCCATCACCACGTCGACCCCCATGGCGAGCGGCTTCAGATAGAGCGGCGTCGCCCAGGAATTGTCGAGCGCGGTGCGCACGCCGGCGGCTTTGGCCGCGGCGATCATCGCCGGCAGATCGGCCACTTCGAAGGTGAGCGAGCCCGGCGCCTCCAGCATCAGCAGCTTCGTGTTCGGCCGGAAATGATCGGCGACCGCCGCCCCCGCCATCGGGTCGACATAGGTGACCTCGACGCCGTATCGGCCGAGGAACTGGTCGGCCAGCGCCCGGGTGGGCTCGTAGACGTTGTCGAGCACGACCACGTGATCGCCGGCGCCGGTGAAGGCGGTGAGCATGGCCAGGATCGCCGTCTTGCCCGAGGCGAGCGCGATGCCCCGCGCCCCACCCGACAGTTCGGCATAGGCATCTTCCAGCGCATGGGTGATCGGCGTGCCGTAGCGCCCGTAATAAACCCCGCGGGTGGGGTCGACCGCGGCCTTCACCAGCGCGTCGAGTGTGGGAAACAGCACGGTCGAGGCGTGATGCACCGGCGGATTGACGATGCCGTGATTGGCGAAGGGGTCGCGCCCGACATGAACGATCCGGGTGTCGATCCCGTGGGGATCTTCGTTCCTGTGTGCCCCTGCCGCGTCGGGACGCGTCTCGTCGGACATGGTTCCGGCTCTCCTCGATCCGTGCATTCGGCGCGCCCTTGCGCCGTCGGGCGCATTTCAACGCGCGCAGCCGCCGCTGGCAACCCGGCTCGGCAAGGGCAGGGCGCACGCTTGCATGACGATTGACCGGTGTGCTACCAACGAACAGGGGAAGATGTGGAGCTTTCAGGAACGCGTCCGGGGGGGCGCGCTCCGCGGATCCGGCGGGAGGGCCGCAGGACAACCGTGCTCCGCTCGAAACGACGCAGGTCGGACGGACGTTTTGCATCGCGGGCCCTGGGGGGCCGCATGTGGGCGTCCGGAGTCCGCCGATCAGGCGGCATCGGCCTGCAGATGAGGGGCTTTGCGATACACATGTCGATCAAGACCTTCGTGGCCGCGCTTGCGGCTACCGTCGCCGTCGCGGCGCTTGGCGCGCCCGCCCATGCCGGCGCGACGCTGGACGCGATCAAGAAGAACGGCACGCTGCGCTGCGGCGTGAACACCGGTCTGCCGGGTTTCTCGGCGCCGGACAGCACCGGCCGCTGGAGCGGCATGGACGCCGACTTCTGCCGTGCGGTCGCGGCCACCATCCTCGGCGACGCGGAAAAGGTCCAGTTCGTGCCGCTGTCGGCCCAGGCGCGCTTTACCGCGCTGCAGTCGGGTGAAATCGATCTTCTGTCGCGCAACAGCACCAACACGCTGACCCGCGACGCCTCGCTCGGCCTGTTCTTCGTCGGCACCTGGTTCTATGACGGTCAGGGCTTCCTGATCACCAAGGCCGCCGGCGTCAGCAGCGCCAAGCAGCTGGACGGCGCCACCGTCTGCGTCCAGTCGGGCACCACCACCGAGCTCAACCTCACCGACTACTTCCGTGCCCATGGCATGAAGCTGCAGCCGGTGGTGTTCGAAAGCTTCGAGGAATCCTACAAGGCCTATTTCTCGGGCCGTTGCGACGCCTATACCACCGACATCTCGGGTCTGGCGGCGCTGCGTTCGGTGAACGCGCCCAATCCGGACGACCACATCATCCTGCCCGAGGCGATCTCGAAGGAGCCGCTGGCACCGGCGGTGCGCCGCGGTGACGACGAGTACTTCACCATCGTGAAGTGGGTCCGCAACGCCCTGGTCGAGGCCGAGGAATACGGCATTTCGTCGAAGAATGTCGACGAGATGAAGGCCTCGTCCGAGAACCCGGTCGTGCGCCGCATCCTGGGCGCCTCGCCCGGCATGGGCCAGACGCTGGGCCTGGACGACGAGTGGGCCTATCGCCCGATCAAGCAGGTCGGCAATTACGGCGAGATCTTCTCGCGCAATGTCGGCCCCGAAAGCCCGCTGAAGCTGGAGCGCGGCCTGAACGCGCAGTGGAGCGACGGCGGCGTGCTGTACTCCGACCCGATCCGCTGATCGCCTGCATGGTGGCGCCGGCGACCGCCGAGGGCCGGCGACCCAACGGGTCTGAGGGGGGCGTGATCGGCTGATCACGGCCCCCTCGGCCGTCTCGGGCTGCTGTTCGTGATGTGCCACCGGTGGACCCCGGCCGCCGTGACGCATCCGCGACGAGCGAAGGGCTTCCAGAGCCGATGACCGACACCAGCCGCCGTCCGGGCACCTCCGCCCCGGGCGGCACGCCGCCCCGTCGTTCGATGCTGAACGACGCTGGCGTGCGTGCGGTGTTGTTCCAGATCATCGCCATGGCAATCGTGATTGCCATCGGCTGGTATCTGGTGGGCAACACCCTGCACAATCTCGCCACCCGCAACATCCAGACCGGCTTCGACTATCTGAGCCGCGAGGCCGGGTTTGCGATCGGCGAATCCCTCATTCCGTACAATGCGACCGACACCTATGCCCGTGCCCTTTGGGTGGGCGTGGTCAACACGCTGAAGGTGTCGCTGATCGGCATCGTGTTCGCGATGCTGATCGGCGTGGTGATCGGCGTCGCCCGCCTGTCGAGCAACTGGCTGCTCGCCAAGCTGGCGACGATCTATGTCGAGACGCTGCGCAACATCCCGGTGCTGCTGCAGCTGTTCTTCTGGTACGGGCTGATCACCGAGGTTCTGCCCGCACCGCGCCAGGCGCTGCAGCCGATCGAGGGCGTGTTCCTCAGCAATCGCGGCTTCAAGATGCCGGCCCCGGCCGACCATCCCGCCTGGTGGGGCGCGCTGATCGCGCTCATCGTCGCGATCCTGGCCGTGCGCCTGCTGCTGGCCCGGGCCCGCAGGATCCAGGCGGCGACCGGCGACCGGCCGAAGACGCTGATCCCCTCTCTCGCCCTGCTGATCGGCCTGCCGGTCGCGGTCTGGGCGGTGATGGGCGCGCCGCTTGCGCTCGACATGCCGGAACTGCGCGGCTTCAACTTCCAGGGCGGGCTTTCGGTCTCGCCGGAATTTGCCGCACTCACCCTTGGCCTCACCCTCTATACCGCCGCCTTCATCGCCGAAACCGTGCGGTCGGGCATTCAGGCGGTGGGCAAGGGCCAGTGGGAAGCGGCGGCGGCGCTGGGGCTGAAGCCCGGCGTCACCATGCGGCTGATCATCCTGCCGCAGGCCCTGCGCGTGATCGTGCCGCCGACCACCAGCCAGTTCCTGAACCTGACCAAGAACAGCTCGCTCGCGGTCGCGATCGGCTATCCGGACATCGTGTCGGTGGCCAATACGACCCTGAACCAGACCGGTCAGGCCATCGAGAACATCGCCCTGATCATGCTGGCCTACCTGACGGTCAGCCTGTCGATCTCGGCGTTCATGAACTGGTACAACAAGCGCATCGCGCTGGTGGAGCGCTAGGCCGATGACCGCTCAGACCATACCGGAAAAGACGGCCGTAGAACGGCCGCCCGCGGCGACGGTGGGACCCATCGCCTGGATCCGCGGCAATCTGTTCAACACCTGGTACAACGCGCTGATCACCGTCGCCATCGCCTGGGCGCTGATTTCGTGGCTGCCGGGGCTGATAAACTGGGCCTTCATCGATGCGGTCTGGGGCCGTGCTGCGCCCGAGGCCTGCAAGGCGGCGGAAGGGGCCTGCTGGGCCTTCATCCGCGAGAAATACCGCCTGATCCTGTTCGGCACCTATCCTTACGAGGAACAGTGGCGGCCGCTGGCCTCCATCCTGATCTTCGTGACCCTGGTCGCCGCCAGCGGCTACCGGAAGTTCTGGAGCCGGAAGCTGGTCTATGTGTGGGTCGCGGCGATCACCCTGATCTGCCTGCTGATGTGGGGCGGCGTCTTCGGCCTGCCGCTGGTCGAGACCCGGCTCTGGGGCGGTCTGATGATCACCCTGGTGCTGTCGGTCTTCGGCTGCGGCATCGCCTTCCCGATCGCGGTGCTGCTGGCGCTGGGGCGCCGGTCGAACCTGCCGATCATCAAGGCACTGTCGGTGACCTATATCGAGCTGATCCGCGGCGTGCCGCTGGTGACGCTGCTGTTCATGGCCTCGGTCATGATCCCGCTCTTCCTGCCGGAAGGGCTCAACATCAACAAACTGCTGCGGGCCCAGATCGCGATCATCATGTTCGCGGCCGCCTATCTGGCCGAGGTGGTGCGCGGCGGTCTGCAGGCCATCCCCAAGGGGCAGTACGAAGCGGCCGATGCGCTCGGCCTCGGCTACTGGCAGAAGATGCGGCTGATCATTCTGCCGCAGGCGCTGAAGATCAGCATTCCGTCGACCGTGAATTCGTTCCTGTCGACGCTGAAGGACACCTCGCTGGTGGTCATCATCGGCATCTTCGACCTGATGCTGGCGACCCGTGCGGCGCTGAACGACGCGCCCTGGCGGACCTATTTCGCCGAGGCCTATGTCTTCGCGGCGCTGGTCTACTTCGTCTTCTGCTTCGCGATCTCGCGCTACAGCCAGTGGCTGGAGCGGGATCTGGGTCGCGGTGCCCATCGTTGAGGGAAGGATCGATCCGATGACCAATCAGACCGACATGGCCGCCGGCGAGATGCCCGAGGCCACCGGGCCGCGGGTCGCCTCCGCCCGCGGTGCCGACACCATCATCCGGCTGGACCAGGTCAACAAGTGGTACGGCCAGTTCCACGTGCTGCGCGACATCAATCTTGATGTCGCGCGTGGCGAGCGCATCGTCATCTGCGGGCCGTCCGGCTCGGGCAAATCGACGATGATCCGCTGCATCAACCGACTGGAGGAACACCAGAAGGGCAGCATCGTCGTCAACGGCGTGGAGCTGAGCAACGACGTCAAGGCGGTGGAGAACATCCGCCGCGAGGTCGGCATGGTGTTCCAGCACTTCAACCTGTTCCCGCATCTGACGGTGCTGGAGAACCTGACCCTGGCGCCGCTCTGGGTCCACAAGGTGCCGCGCAAGGAAGCCGAGGCGACGGCGATGTCCTATCTGGAGCGCGTGCGGATTCCGGATCAGGCCAATAAGTATCCGGGCCAGCTGTCGGGCGGTCAGCAGCAGCGTGTGGCGATCGCGCGCTCGCTGTGCACCAACCCCAAGGTCATGCTCTTCGACGAGCCGACCTCGGCGCTGGACCCCGAGATGATCAAGGAAGTGCTCGACGTGATGATCGAGCTGGCCGAGACCGGCATGACCATGCTCTGCGTGACCCATGAAATGGGTTTCGCCCGCACGGTCGCCGACCGGGTGATCTTCATGGATCGCGGCGAGATCGTGGAAGAGAACGTGCCCGAGGAATTCTTCCTCAACCCGCAGAACGACCGGACCAAGGCCTTCCTGGGGCAGATCCTCCATCACTGAGCGATCTGCACCCTGTGGGTGTCGTCCGACCCCCGGTCCATCCAGGGCCGGGGGTTTCTCTTTGACCGGCGCGCAGTCCCCGGCCCTTGATCAGACCTCTGGCTTCGGGCGATACTCTTGCCATGCGCGCCATGGTTGATGACAGGCCGGCCGAGCCCGGCATGGCTGCCGAAGGTTCCCCGCTTTCGGGCAGCTTCACCTCCGGACGGTTCGATCCCGGTTCCGGCCCGGTTCTTCATGTCCAGTCCTGGCCCGGCGGCGATCCGGCCGGCCGGCCCCTGCTGATGACCCATGGCACCGGCTATTGCGGCGCGACGCTGGAGCCGGTGGCGCTGAAGCTTTCGGCCCATGCCTCGGGCGTGTGGAGCTATGACCGTCGCGGCCATGGGGCGTCGGGCCGCACCCCCGGCGATTACGGGTTCCGGGCCTTCGCGCTGGATCTGATCGCGCTGGCCGATGCCATGGGCTGGCGCGGGATCGACGTGCTGGCCCATTCGGCCGGGGCCACCGACGTGCTGCTGGCGGCCGCACTCCGGCCCGAGCTGTTCCGGCGGATGGTGGTGATCGAGCCCACGATTTCCGAACCGGGCGCCGGAGAGGAGCCCGAGCCCGAAGGCTGGGCCTTCGGCCGTGGCCTGGTGGAGGCCGCCGGCCGGCGCAAGCCGCGCTTCACCGACCGCGAGACCGCACGGGCGCGCTTCGCCTCGCGCCCACCCTTCGACGTGGTGACGCCGGCGGCGCTGGATCTTTATCTGGACTGGGGGTTCCGCCGCGACGGCGCCGAACTGGTGCTGGCCTGCGAGCCGGAAACCGAGGCCGACATTCTGGGGCCGATCGCGCGCGCCATGGGCAATGCCAATAGCGGCGACCCGGCGGGCGACCCCTTCCTGCTGCTGCACGACCAGCATGTGCCGGTGCTGGTGGCCAAGACCGCCCGGTCGCATCCGGTGTTTCAGAACATGTCGGCGATCGCGGCCCGGCACATGCCGGGCACCCGCGATTTCGTCACGCTCGACACCGCCCATCTGGCGCCGATGGAAGCGCCGGACCAGGTGGTCGATCTGGCCCGCCCCTTCCTTTACGGCTGACGGCACCCGGAATGACGGGTCAGGCGGCGAGCAGCCCGGCCAGGCGCTCGCCCGCGATCAGCGCCCCGCCCATGTCCCAGTCGCCGCCGCCATCGGCCACGAACAGCCCGGCGCGGCCGGGCACGGCCTGGGCCATGGCGGCGGCATCCGGCGCCTGACCGGCCACCCGCCACATGCGGGTCAACAGCTGCCCGGCCGTGTCGGGCAGGATGGCGGTAACCCGGGCGGCGGCGGCCGCGATTTCGTCGGGCGACAGCGGGGCGGCCGGGGCGGCCGCGCGGGCCGCAGCACCCGAGGCGGAGGTCGCGACCGACCCGTCTTCGTGCAGGGCAACCAGCCAGCCGCCGTCGCCGGTGCCGCGCAGCACCGCCCGGCCGTCTTCGGCCAGCATCACATCGCTGGGCCGGCTGCGGCAGGTTTCGGGGGTGATCCGGTCGGGGCGAAGCTTCAGGCGCAGCGACACCGCCGGGCGGACCGGCAGATCGGCTTTCAGCCAGCTGCCGGCCGTGTCGCGGGCGGGGCCGGCGGCGATCGCCATCAGCCGGCCGGCAATGCCATAGCCTGGGGCGCAGGCGACGCGGAACCCGGCTTCGGTTTCCTCGGCCCCGATCGCGGCCACACCCTCGCGCAGATCCACGCCCCGTTCCCGGGCGCGACGGCTGAGCGTTTCGGCGAAGAGGCCGGGGGCCAGAACGCCCAGGCCTTCGGGCAGGGTATCGGCCGCGCCTTCGGGCACCGTCGCCGTGGTCACCAGGGCCGCGGCTTCGTCCGCACCCAGCAGACGGGCAAGGGCGGCGCGGCCCTCGGTGCCGATCAGCCCGCAGATGCCGTCCAGATCGCGGCCGGCACCGGCGGTCGCTTCCAGCACCGTGACCCGGAAGGCCTGCCGGCGCAGCCCGATCGCGGCCGCAAGGCCGACCACCCCGCCGCCGACGATGACGACGTCGCAATCCACCAGCCGGCTCATCCTGCACGCTCCGTGATGTCGTTGACCTGTCCCCGTCCGGCCGCGGCCAGCATGCCCAGCGGCACGGGCATGGCCGGGCTTTCGCCCTGGCTGGTGCCGAGGCCGGCGAGCGGCAGGGCGCCGAGAGCGGCGATCAGCTCGGCCAGAACGCCGGCCCGGCCCAGGCCGCCGGCGCGGGCCAGGTCGACGCCCAGCACCGCCGCGGCCCGGCCCAGCCGGTCCAGGCGATGGCGCGCCGCCACCTGCTTCAGCCGGCCCAGCGTCAGCCCGCTTGCCGGATCGATCGGGGCGTCGTCGTCCTGGGCCAGAACCCAGCCGGTGGGGTAGGGATGGTCGACCGCGATCTCGGCCCCGGTGCGCCGGTCGTGCGAGAGCAGCGGCGTCATCCGCGCCAGTTCGATCCGGGCGTCTGCAATACCCAGATCCGAGGCGACGGCAAGACCGGCCGCGGCACCCAGCCGGTCGGCGACCGCCGGGCGCGGATGGGGGCCGGCCTCGCCCGCGACATACAGCCCCGGACAATCGGGCACGCGGCCTTCGGCATCCAGCTGGGGCAGAAAGGCCCGGCGGTCGGGATCGAACCCCAGCGCCACGCCGGCCGAGGCGAGCAGGCGGTGATCGGCGATCATGCCATGGCCGACACCCACGGTGTCGCAGACGATGTCGCGGGTCTCTCCGCGGCCGTCGGTGGCGATGATCCGCTCGACATGGCCGTCGCCTTCCACCCTGAGACGGGTGATGCCGGTCAGCACCGGCACGTCGCGGCCGACCAGGCGCAGCCAGCGGCCGAGCCCGGTGCCCGGGCGGCCGCTTTCGGTGCCGATCGGGCCGCGCTGCCAGGGATCGGGATCCAGATCGATCACCGCGGTCAGCCGGCGGCCGGCGCGCACCAGCCGGTCGGCGACCTCGTAGAGGCCGGGGCCGCCGCCGATCAGCACCGGGCGCTGGCCGATGGCGGTGCTGCCGGCCTGTTCGGGGGCGCGGTAGAGCGTGCCCAGATCGGTGACGCCGGAAAGCTGGCCGCCGGGCAGCGGGATCGGCCGGGTCTCGGCACCGGTGGCGAGCACCAGACGGTCGAAGGCGAGGCGCGAAATGCCGTCGCGTCCGGCCAGCAGCACCGCGCCATCCTCGATCGCCCAGGCGACATGGCCGGTGATCAGGCGCACGGCGCTGCGGATGCGGGCGGCGCGGCCGCGGAAGCGTAGAAAATCGACATCGCCGGCGGGGGAGCCGGCATCGGCTTCCGAGGCGCCGACGAAGGCGCGGCCGCCCCAGTCGTCGGCCGGCGCAACCACGATCGGCTGCAGGCCGTGGGCGAGCAGTTTTTCGGTGGCGGCCAGACCGGCGGGGCCGGCACCGACCACCATCACCCGGCGGCCCGCCGGGGCGGGACCGGTCTGGAAGGTTTCGCCGATGGTCATGTCGGAGCCTCCCCCACCGGGCCGGGCACGATGTTGGACAGATCCGTCCCCTCGGTCAGCAGGCCGCCGGTGCCGGCATTGCGGCCGCGATCGCTGCCGGTCAGGGCCAGATCGGCCGGCATGGGGCTGCGTTCCTGCCGGAACACGCCGAAGCCGCCGCGCTGATAGGTCTGCATGGCCTTGGGGTGGTCCAGATTGGAGCAGCGCGCCCAGAGCCGTGTCGGATGATAGCTCCAGGCGATGTCCACCACCTGGTCGAGCAGGAAGCCGCGGAAGCTGCGGCCGACATATTCAGGCATGAGTCCGTGATACGCGATTTCGATGGAATCGTCCTCGGCCCGACGGTCGAGTTCGGCGAAGCCCGCAGGCACGCCGGCAACGTAGAGCACGAAGATCTCGATCTTCTCGTCGGCGAGAATGTGGCCGATGGCCTCGTCGTCAAGGCCCAGGCGTTCGGGGCGAAGCAGGTTTGCCCGGGCGCCGGCATGCAGATAGCGGTAGAAATGGACCGGCATGTTCCAGGCCCGGAGCAGGGCATACTGCCCCGAGGGCAGCTTGCCACGTCCATGGCGGTCCGGCGGCGAGGTCATTTCGAAGTAGGTGACGACAAGTTCCGTCATCGACGCTTTCTCCACGCGCGGTGGCGACCATCGCCCCGCGACCCGGTCAGGCCAGCCGTCAGGCCGGGTCGGCCGGACGGGTGGTATCGGAAGCCGCAGGTTCCGCCGGCCCGTGCGGGCGCCGGAACGAAGACGGACCGCCGCAGGCCGGATGCGGCCTGCGGTCGGTGGCAGCGTGAGCGGGGGACACGAGCACCGGCACCGGCGGCGGCTTCGCCCGCCGGTCCCGTGGTTCCTGCGGCCGGCACCATGCGGTCAGCCGGTGCGGTGCCGATCTGCACCCTTATGGTCCGGACGGCGATCACCGTTCGATCGGCAGGCTTTCGTCCGACCCCCAATCGGCCCAGGACCCGTCATAGACCGGCACGTCGCGCTTGCCCAGCAGATACATGGCAAGCGCCAGCATGCCGGCGGTGACGCCCGATCCGCACATGGCGATCACCGGCTTCGACGGATCGATGCCCGCCGCCAGGATCCGCGCCTCCAGCCGTTCGGCATCCAGCACCGTGCCCGACATGGGGTCGAGCAGGTCGGTATAGGGCAGGTTCAGCGCGCCGGGCACATGGCCCGCCCGCACGCCCGGCCGCGGCTCGGGCGCCTCGCCGCGGAAGCGGTCGGCCGGGCGCATGTCGACCAGCTGGGTGCGGCCGTCGCCGGTGGCGCGGGCCACCTGATGGCGGTCCTTCACCAGCAGGTTGTTGACCCGGGCGGTGAAATGCCGTTCCCGCGGCGGTTCGGGGCGTTCCTCGACCACCGGTCGGCCCTCGGCCAGCCATTTCGGCAGGCCGCCATCCAGCACCGCGACATCGTCATGGCCGAAGACGCGGAACATCCACCAGGCGCGGGCGGCGCTGCGCAGGCCGATCGCGTCATAGACGACGATCTTCACGCCGTCGCCCAGGCCCAGCCGGCGGACCCGCGACGAGAACTTCTCGGGCGCGGGCAGCATATGCGGCAGATGGCTGGTGGTATCGGCGATCTCGTCGATGTCGAAGAACACCGCACCGGGGATGCGCAGCTTCGCATGCTCGGCACGCGGATCGCGGCCCTCCTGCGGGAAAAACCAGGACGCATCGACGACGCGCACATCGGGCGCATCGAGGTGGTCGGCGAGCCAGGCGGTGCTGACCAGGGCGTCGGGCTTGGCGTAGGGCATCGGGGGCAGCGTCCTCCGTGGTTCTTCCCGGGCCGGATCGGTCGATGGCGCCTGGCCCGACCCCGGCCGGCGCCGGTCTCGTCTGATCTTGCTCAATCAATCTTGGGCAGGTGTCGCGGCCCCTGCGGAGCCGCATCCCGCCACCTCGTCGGCCACATGATACCGGACCCGCGGCGGCACCGCCACAGCCGCCCGCGGCTCTTGCACCCGCTTTACGGCGATGGGATGCTCCTGCATTCTGAACGTCACACGTTCACGGCCCCCCCGGAGACCTGCACCATGTCCGACACCGCTGTTGCCGCGGCCCGCACCTTGCCCTTCCTGCCCGGCGACCCGGTGCCCTGGTTCCAGGGCGATTGTGCCGGCAATCCGAACTTCGCCTTTTCCACCGTTGCCGGCCGCTGGTCGGTGCTGGTGCTGCTGGGATCGGCTGCGGTGCCGCAGCTTCAGGCCGCCGTGGCGGCGATTGCCGGGGCGGCGCCACTGTTTGCCGACCCCAGGCGGACCTGTTTCTTCGTGACGCTGGATGCGGCCGACCGGGTTGGCCAGCCTGCGCGCCTGCCGCTGCATCTGCCGGGCTTCTATGCCTTCGCCGATGCGGATGGCGAAATCTCGCGCCGCTATCGGGCGATCGATCCTGCGGCAGATCCGCGCAGTGGCCATGTCGCCTACCGTCCCTATTGGCTGCTGCTCGATCCCACCCTGCGGGTGGTCGCAACCGGCGGCATGGAAGACACGGCCCGGCTGCTGGATCTGGTGGCGCAGCTGCCGGCGCCGGCAGCCCATGGCAGTGTGGTCGCCGAAGGCGGGCGGATCCTGACCGTGGCGCCGGCCGACGATGCCGGCCAGCCCTGGGCGCCGGTACTGGCGGTGCCCAGGGTTTTCGAGCCGGCCTTCTGCCGCCGGCTGATGGCCGAATACGACCGGCTGGGCGGCGAGGAGAGCGGCTTCATGCGCGAGGTGGGCGGCCGCACGGTCGAGATGCGCGATTACGGCCACAAGCGCCGCGCCGACTGCCTGATCGAAGACGAGACGCTGCGCGCCGGCATCCGCGCGCGGATCGAACGCCGGCTGCTGCCGGAACTGCAGAAGGCCTTCCAGTACAAGGCGACCCGGATCGAGCGCTATATCGTCGCCTGTTACGACGGTGATGGGGCGGGCGGCTATTTCCGCCCGCATCGCGACAACACCACCCGCGGCACCGCCCATCGCCGCTTCGCGGTGACCATCAACCTGAATGCCGAAGACTATGAAGGCGGCGAACTGCGCTTCCCCGAATTCGGCGACCGCCGCTATCGCGCCCCCACCGGCGGCGCGGTGGTGTTCTCGTGCAGCCTGCTGCACGAGGCCCTGGCGGTGACCCGTGGCCGCCGCTTCGCCTGCCTGCCCTTCCTGTATGACGACGACGGCGCCGCCATCCGGGCGCGCAATGCCGAATTCCTTGAAGATCCGCAGCTGGCGGCCGTGGCGCGGGGCACCGCGGCCGCCGGCTGATCAGCCGGCGAAGGCGATCACCACCCGCCGGTTCTGGCGCCCCTTCTTTTCGATCTTCACCACCTCTACCGCACCGATCTCGCCGGTGCGGGCGACATGGGTGCCGCCGCAGGGCTGAAGATCGACATGGGGGGCGTCGGCGCCGGCCGTGCCCGCGCCGATCCGGACCAGCCGCACCCGGCCGGCCCCGCGCGGCGGCTGGACCGACATGGTCTTGACCAGATGCGGCGCCGCATCCAGCTCGGCATCGGTGATCCAGTCGGTTTCGACCGCATGATCGGCCCGGATCAGATCGTTCAGCGCGTCGGTGATCGCCTGTTTGTCGAGCGTGGCATCGGGCCAGTCGAAATCCAGCCGGGCGCGATCGGCGCCGACCTGGCCGCCGGTGACCGGTGCCACCACGATCGCCGAGAGCAGATGCAGGCAGGTGTGCAGCCGCATATGGGCGTGACGGCGGTCCCAGTCCAGATCGGCGGTGACCTGGGTGCCGATGGCCGGCGGCGCCTCGGCGCCCGTCGCATCCAGGCGATGGACGATGGCATCGGGCCCGCCATCCGTCCCCGATGCCCGGCCCTTCACCGCCTCGGTCACCGTCCAGACACGGCCGGCCGCATCGGTCAGCCGGCCCGAATCCCCCGGCTGGCCGCCGCCGGTCGGGTAGAAGACGCTCCGATCCAGGATCACCCCGCCCTCTTCGGTGACGGCGACCACGCGGGCGGTGCAGCTTCGGGCGTAGGGATCGCTACGGAAGAGAGGATCGGTGGCAGGCATCGGCACGCTCCGGTTTCGAACGGGGGAAACCGGAGCTTGCCGCGAGACGGCTCAGCGGTCCAGCCAGGAGGGGACCGGCAGGGTCTTCGACCGCAGGAATTCGGCGTTGAACAGCTTGCTGGTATAGCGCTGGCCGCTGTCGCAGAGGATGGTCACGATGGTGTGGCCGGGGCCCAGCGCCTCGGCCATCTTCACCGCCGCGCCGACATTGATCGCCGAGGAACCGCCGAGCAGCAGCCCTTCTTCCGAGATCAGGTCGTAGAGCATGGGCAGGCTTTCCTCGTCGGTCACCTGCACGGCGCCGTCGAAGCTGACGCCGTCCAGATTGGCGGTGACCCGCCCCTGGCCGATGCCCTCGCTGATCGAGCTGCCCGATGATTTCAGCTCGCCGGTGGTGATCCAGGAATAGAGCGCCGAGCCCATCGGATCGCCCAGCCAGCACTGGATGTCCGGGTTGCGCTCCTTCAGCGCCATGGTGATGCCGGCAAGCGTGCCGCCGGTGCCGACCGCGCAGACGAAGCCGTCGATCCGGCCGCCGGTCTGCTCCCAGATCTCGGGCCCCGTGGTCTCGAAATGGGCGCGGCGGTTGGCGACATTGTCGAACTGATTGGCCCAGACCGCGCCGCCCGGCTCGCTCTCGGCCAGTTCGTTCGCCAGCCGCTCCGAGACGCGGACATAGTTGTTCGGGTCCTTGTAGGGGACGGCCGGCACCTGAACCAGATCGGCGCCCAGCATGCGCAGGGTCTGCTTCTTCTCTTCCGACTGGGTCTCGGGGATGACGATGGTCGATCTGCAGCCGATCGAATTGCCGACCAGCGCCAGGCCGATGCCGGTATTGCCGGCCGTGCCCTCGACGATCCGGCCACCCGGGCGGAGGGCGCCGCGCTCCAGCGCATCGCGCACGATATAGAGCGCCGCGCGATCCTTGACCGATCCGCCGGGGTTCATGAACTCCGCCTTGCCGAGAATGGTGCAGCCGGTGCGCTCCGACACCTGCCGCAGCTTGATCAGCGGCGTGTTGCCGATGGCATCGGCGAAGCCGTTCATGATGGTCATCTGAGGGATCCCGTCTGTTCTGCGCCGCGGCACATTCTGCGGCGCGACGCCGGAAAATTTTTCTGTCGCATCCTACCAATGGCGATCGATGGGGATCAAGCCGGGGCGCCCGGCAATTCGTCATGGCAGAAGTGTTGTTTTGGAATATAAGAACGCCCCGCCCTTGGGGAAAAGGGCGGGGCGTCGGGTGCGTCCGTCATCTTACGGCCGTCACTTATGGGGCTCGGCGGCTTCCTCTGCCGGGGCGGGGGTGCCGAGGCGTTCGGCCGTTTCCTCCTCGTCCCAGTCGGGCGGCACCGGGAAGCCGGTCAGCGGGCCGAGCGGCTTGGCATCGCGCTTGAAGGTCGGCTCGCTCAACATGTAGAGCGCTTCGAGCTTCGCCAGATCGTCGAGCGCCGAGCGATGGATCCGCTCGTAGCCATGCGAGGCATCGATGCCGAAACAGACCAGCGCCGTGCGCAGATCGTTGCCCGCCTCGATGGCGGAGGCGCTGTCGGACCGGTAATGGCGGAAGACGTCGCGCTGATGCGAGATGCCGTTATCGGCGCAGAGTGCCAGCAGCTTGCGGGTCAGGTGGAAGTCGAAGGGGCCGGCGCTGTCCATCATCGCGACGGTGACGCCGGTCTCGCGGCTGGCCTGGCCCGGGGCGGTGGTGCCGTTGTCGATGGTCACCATCTCGGCGATCTCGCCATGCAGGATCGACGAGGCGCCGGAGCCGACCTCCTCCGAGATGGTGAACAGCAGATAGGTGTCGACCGGCGGCTTCACGCCCGAGCGCTGCACCGCCTCTGCCGCCGCCAGCAGGGTGGCGACACCGGCCTTGTCGTCCAGATAGCGGCTGTTGATGAAATCATTGGGGCCGATTTCGGGGTTCGGATCGACGGCGATGATGTCGCCCACCCGGATGCCGAGGGCTTCGAGATCGCGCTCGTTGTCCACCAGCGCATCGACGCGCAGCTCGACATAGTCCCAGCCGACCGGCAGCTTGTCGATCTCGCCGCCGAAAGTGTGGCCGGATGCCTTGAGCGGCAGGATGGTGCCGCGATGGCGGCCGTCATCGGTGAAGATGGTGCAGCGGGCGCCTTCCGAGAACCGCGCCGACCAGTGGCCGATCGGCACGACCGACAGCCGGCCATTGGGCTGCAGGCGCTTCACGATGGCGCCCAGCGTGTCCAGATGGGCGACCAGTGCCCGGGCCGGATGGCGCTCGCGCCCGCGCAGCACGGCGCGGATGGCTCCGCGGCGGGTGAGATCGAATTCGATGTCCAGCCGCTCCAGCTCCTGGCCGACCATGTGGACGATGCCGTCGGTATAGCCGGAGGGGCTGGGCGTGTTCAGCAGGGCCAGCAGGGTGTCGAGCAGGTAGTCGCGATCGATGCGGATGCCGGCCTCGGGGCCATTTCCATCCCGATGGCGTCGGGTCGCGTCGTTCATGCCGTCTCCTCGGCCTGGGCCGGCATGCTGCGCCGGCGGGTGGCCGTCTGTGGGAACAGGAAGTCGATGAAACGTTCGGCGGTCGGCTGGGGCTCGTGATTGGCAAGGCCCGCGCGCTCGTTCGCCTCGATGATCCAATAATCCGGCTGGTCGGCGGCCGGGACCATGAAGTCCAGGCCGACCACCGGAATGTCCAGCGCCCGGGCGGCGCGGACGGCCGCCTCGGCCAGGGCCGGATGCAGTTCGGCGGTGACGTCGTGAATGGTGCCGCCGGTGTGCAGATTGGCGGTCTTGCGCACCCGGATCACCTCGCCCGCCGGCGGCACGTCGTCCATGGTCCAGCCGGCCTCGGTCACCGCACGTTCGGTTTCGGCATCCATGGGGATCCGGCTTTCGCCGCCGGTCGCGGCGGCCCGGCGGCGCGATCGCGCCTCGATCAGCGCGCGCACGGTATCGGTGCCGTTGGCGGTGATCTCGGCCGGCTTGCGGATCGCCGCCGCCACCACCTCGCCGTCGATGACGATGATTCTCAGATCCTCGCCCTCGACGAAGGTTTCGACCACGCCCGCCACACCCTGTTCCGACAGGGCGCGGCAGGCGCGGGCCAGGGTGTCGGCATCGCGAATATCCACCTGCACGCCGCGGCCCTGCTCGCCATCCACCGGCTTCACCACCACCCGGCCATGGGCGGCGAGGAAGGTTTCGGCCCGGGCGAGGTCGGCGGCGGTGACCTGTTCGGGCACCGACAGCCCCGCCTCGGCCAGAACGTCGCGGGTGACGCGCTTGTCCTGGCAGCGGCTCATGGCGATGGCGCTGGTCAGTTCGGTCAGGCTTTCCCGGCAGGTGATCGCGCGGCCGCCGAAGGTGAGGGTGAAATAGCCGCGGGCGGCATCCAGCACCTCGACCGCGATGCCGCGGCGCCGGGCCTCGTCGACCAGGATCCGGGCATAGGGGTTGAGCGCGTCCGAGGGCGAGGGGCCGATGAACAGCTTCTCGTTGATCGGGTTCTTGCGCTTCACGCAGAACACCGGCACCCGCTGGAAGCCCAGCTTCTCGTAAAGCGCGATCGCCTCGGCATTGTCATGCATGACCGAGAGATCCATATAGGCGCGGCCGCGGGCGAGGAAATGCCCGGCCAGATGCAGCGTCAGCGCCGAGCCCACCCCCGGCAGCGAGGCCTGCGGGTCCACCGCCAGCGCCCAGAGGCTGGCGCCGCCTTCCGGGTCGCCGAAGGCCTGAACGTGATCGACCCCCATCACCGTGCCGATGATCGCCCCGGAGGCCGTCTCCACCGCCACCAGCTGGGTGACGGTGCGGGACCGGCGGAAGGCCAGGGCCATGTCTTCGGGCACCGGCACCATGCGCCGGGCAGCGTAGATCCGGTTGACCTCGGCGACCTCTTCGGCCGTGCGCACCCGGCGGATGGTGAAGCCGCGCCGCCGCGGCGGGGCCGGCCGATAGCGGTCCATCCACAGCCGGTAGGTGTGCGACGGGTCGAGGAACAGCTCCTGCGGGGCAAGCGACAGCAGGACATGGGGCTCGGCCAGATAGAGCGCCACATCGCGCTTGCCTTCCTCTTCCATGCGGATGGCATCGGCGAGGTGGCGGTTGTCGTCGAAGGTCTGGCCGAAGATCAGCCGGCCCCAGCCCATGTCCACGGTCGCCTCCTGGCGGCTGAAGGCGGTGCCATGGGCCTGGCGGCCGGCGAGCGAGGGGCCGGATCGTCGATCCAGCCGGGTATCCCGCGCGGGGCGGGTGTCGCGGTTCTGGCGGCGCGTCATGTCGACCGGAGCCTTTCTGGTCATCTCGGAGCGGCGGGGGAGGCCGGGACCGGTGGATGCGGGTGCGTCGGCCATGGTCGGGTCACCCGCGGATGCCGTGGGTGTCGAGCCAGAGTTCGAGCAGGGCCAGCTGCCAGAGCTTGGAGCCCCGGAGCGGCGTGATATGCGCCTTGGGATCGGCCAGCAGCCGGTCGACCGCCGCCTGGTCGAACAGGCCGCGCGATCGGGCGCCCTCGCTGCCCAGGCTGGCGCGGACCATCTCCAGATAGGGGCCTTCCAGATGCTTCAGCGCCGGCACCGGGAAATAGCCCTTGGGCCGGTCGATCACCGCATGGGGGATCACGGCGCGGGCGGCCTCTGCCAGCACGTATTTGCCCTGGGCCAGATGGCGGCCGTCGGGGGTGGTCTTCACCTTCATCTCGGCCGGCACGCGGGCTGCCAGTTCGACCAGTTCATGATCGAGGAAGGGCACGCGCGCTTCCAGCCCCCAGCTCATGGTCATGTTGTCGACCCGCTTCACGGGGTCGTCGACCAGCATGATGTTGCTGTCGATGCGCAGCGCCTTGTCGATCGGGCGGGTGGCGCCGGGCCGTGCGAAATGCTCGGCGATGAAACGCCGGGCATGATCCTCGTCGACCCGGTGTTCCGGCCGCACCAGCCCCAGATATTCGTCATGGGGGCGGTCGCAGAAATGGCGGGCATAGGTCTCGACCGCGGCGTCGTCACCGGCGGCCAGCATCGGCGGATACCAGTGATAGCCGCCGAAGACCTCGTCGGCGCCCTGGCCCGACTGCACGACCTTCAGATCGCGCGACACCGCCTGCGACAGGAGATAGAAGCCGACCGCGTCATGGCTGACCATCGGCTCGCTCATCGCCGCCACGCAATCGGGCAGGGCTTCGAGCGTTTCCGAGGCCGAGACCCGGATCTGATGGTGATCGGTACCGAAATGGGCGGCCACGACATCCGACCAGCGGAACTCGTCGCCCTCTTCGCCGCCGGCGGCGTCGAAGCCGATCGAATAGGTCTTGAGGTCTTTCTGCCCGGCCTCGGCGATCAGCCCGGTGATCAGGCTGCTGTCCAGCCCGCCCGAGAGCAGCACGCCCACCGGCACGTCGGCGACCAGACGGCGGCGCACGGCGGTGCGCAGGCTGTCGAGCACCTTCGCCTGCCAGTCCTGGAAAGAGAGGTCGCGTTCATCGGCGCGCGGGCCGTAATCGGGCGCCCAATAGACCTCGTCGCGGGCGGTACCGTCGGGCTCGATGATCCGGCGGGTGGCCGGCGGCAGCTTGCGGATGCCCTTCAGGATGGTCATCGGCGCCGGAACCACGGCGTGGAACTGGAGATAGAACTGCAGCGCCACCGGGTCGATGCTGGTATCGACACCGCCGCCGGCAAGCAGGGCGGGCAGGGTGCTGGCGAAGCGCAGCGTGCGGCCCCGGTTTTCGATATAGAGCGGCTTGATGCCCAGGCGGTCGCGGGCCATCAGCACCCGGCCGGTATCGCGCTCCCACAGCACGAAGGCGAACATGCCGGCCAGCCGGTCGACGACCTTCGGGCCCCAGGCGCGATAGCCCTTGAGGATGACCTCGGTGTCGCCGGTGGAGAAGAAGGCGAAGCCCATCGCCTCCAGCTCGGCGCGCAGTTCGCGGTAATTGTAGATGGCGCCGTTATAGACCAGGCCGAGGCCCAGCCCGGCATCGATCATCGGCTGCTGGGCCTGTTCGCTGAGGTCGAAGATCTTGAGCCGGCGATGGCCGACCGCAATCCGCCCCTGGGCGTGGATCCCGGACGCATCCGGGCCGCGCCTGTCCATCGCGGCGGTCATGCGTGCCACGGCCCCGACATCCGCCGTCGTGCCGTCGAACCTGATCTCGCCGCTGAAGCCGCACATGTCTGTCTCCATCCTCCTGTGATCCGAAGACGCGGACGGACCGGTTCCCGCTGGGGGCGGGACCGTTGCCGGTGGTCGGGGACGGGAAGGGAAGACGGGGCGCACCGGTGCGCGAGAATGTGAGCCGGGCCATGCCGGGCCCCGCACGTTCGGTCCGGCGACAGGGCGTCTGCCAGGAACCCGACGTGTAGCAACGCGGCCACTGCCAAAGATGTCCGGCAATGGTCCGACGGTCCAAAGCGTCAAAGAGCTTCGGGCGAGCTGATCAAAGACGATCACTGCCCGATCCCCACAGAGACTAGTGGAAGATCATGGCAGGTTCACGTGTCATGAGCGTGACATATGCAGGCCGAAATGATCGGCCGGAATTGTCGCGCCACGGATTGTCCTTGAGCGGTTCGTCCGAAAAACGTGTCCCAGACTTGGGGCTTTGGCCGCGAATGTCAACCTTCAGGGACGAAAAAACCCCCGCCCGCCGGTGCGGCGGCACCGGCGGGCGGGGGTCTGAAACCGGGGCGGGCGGTGGCCGGGATCAGCCGGCCAGGGCCTCTTCGGCGTCGAAGGTGGCGGCCACGGCATGGACGACCGAGGCGATGCGGATGGCATCCTGCACGCCGTCGCGGCTGATGCCCTTGTCGCGGACGACCTTCTCGTGGCTGTCCATGCACATGCCGCAGCCGTTGATCGCCGAGACCGCCAGCGACCACAGCTCGAAATCCGCATGGTCGACGCCGGGCTTGCCGATCACGGTCATGCGCAGCTTCGCCGGCATCGAGGCGTATTCCTTGTCCGACACCAGATGGGTGTAGCGGTAGTAGATGTTGTTCATGCCCATGATCGCCGCGGCGGCCCGGGCGGCCTTCTGCGCCTCGGGGCTGAGCTGGGCGTCGGCATCGGCCGCGATCGCGCGGATCACGGTGGCGTTGCGCGCGGCGAGCGCCGAGGCGAGGGCGGTGCCCCAGAGCTGCTGTGCGGTCAGATTCTCCGACTGCAGCACGTTGCCGAGGTTGAGCTTCAGATCCTTGGCGTAATCCGGAAGCGCGCCGCGCAGCTGCTCGATCGACATCTCGACTCTCCTGGGGATTTCAGATGGGTGGGGCTTCAGCGCGGCCGGAGGCGCGGCGCTCTTGGGACGGGTGGAAAGCTGCGGAGCCAGATATCTGCATCACGATCAGATTGCGCGCGATCTATGCGCATGCGCAACCCGGCCGGGGCTCGACGCGGCTGTCCGGAATTGAAAAGAGTTCGGGGAAGGCGGGGGCGAAGGACGGCGGGGCAGGCAGGTAGAAAACGGGGGTCGGCGGTGCGGGATCCCGCACCGCCGACCGGATCCGCAGGATCAGGCCACCTTGAGGGTGTCCTCGCCCTTCTGCCAGTTGCAGGGGCACAGCTCGTCGGTCTGCAGCGCGTCGAGGATACGGATGATCTCCTGCGGGTTGCGGCCCACGTCGAGATCATTCACCGACACGTGACGGATGATGTTGTCCGGGTCGACGATGAAGGTGGCGCGGAGAGCCACGCCCTCTTCCTTGTGAAGGATGCCGAGGGCGTTGCAAAGCGCATGGCTGACATCGGCCAGCATCGGGAAGGGCAGGTCGTTCAGCTCTTCCTTGTGGACGCGCCAGGCATGGTGCACGAACTCGCTGTCGGTGCTGCCGCCGAGGACGACCGCGTCACGATCCTCGAACTCGCCGTTCAGCTTGCCGAAGGCCGCGATCTCGGTCGGGCAGATGAAGGTGAAGTCCTTCGGCCAGAAGAAGTAGACCTTCCACTTGCCCCCATAGGTGTTCTCGTCGATCTCAGAGAAGGCGCTCTTCAGGTCGGTCGACACGGTCGCCTTGACCTTGAACGACGGGAACTTATCACCGATGGTCAGCATGGATCCTGCCTCTCGTTTCTGGAGGATGCCCCCGGACATCCGGCCCGGGGGCGGCAACTCGGGGTCTTGATCGTCGGAACCGCCCGGTTCGTTTTAGAACGGTTCCAATCGATGTCGAACCGGGTATATCAGTCGGTGCGGGGCAGCGCAAGAGCCTTTTTAGAAGGATTCTAAAAACTGTCACGCCGGGCGGGTGGCAGCCCCGGCATCCGGGTCAGCCCGTTTCGCTGCGAATTTTAAGTCGCGGTTAAGTTGGGCACCCTATACTGACCCTGCAAGGGGGCATGCCTGCGGAAACTGCAGAGGGGCGGGAGACCATGCGGATCGCTGTCGAGAGCAGCCACGACGTCGCCGGCTGGCTGATGCAGAGGGCCCGCAATGACGGCCGTGTCCTGGCCCCGGCCAAGCTTCACGCCCTGCTGTTCCTGGCCCTCGGACAATTCGCCGCAGCCGGCCGCGGCCGGCTGATGCCGGCGGTTTTCGTCGTCACCGATGTCGGTCCGCGCGCGCCCGACCTGCTCAGGGTCGATGCCGCGACCCTGAAGCTCCGGCCGCTGCCTCAGGTGGTGGAACGCTTCATGGAAACGGTCTGGGCGGGGCTCGGCAGCCTGGAGCTGGACCGGTTGAACGCGCTGATCGGCGGGCTGGAGACCTGGCGCCTGGCCCGGGACGGCGGCATCGGCAGCGAGATCGAACTCGACATGCTGGGACGCGAGCTGCGCGGCCTGTCGGAGCGCACCCGCAGCGGCATGTCGGCCGCGGCGGCGGCCGAGATCGAGCGGCGCGCCGCCCGCGACCGGGTGCCGCCGCCCCTGCCGCCCGCCCAGCCCCAGGTGAAGCTGCCGCCGGTGCCCCAGGGGCTGACCTCGGCGGGCGACGTGCCGCCGGCGGGCAGCCCCGGGCGCCCGGCGCGGTGGGAACCCTCACGCCGGGTCCGGCGCGACGAGGTTGCCGACCGCATCGTCGGCCGGCCGGGGGCGGCCCCGGCCGAGGCACCCAGGGCGCGGCGGCCGGACGGGCTGGCGGCAGAAATCGCCGCGGCTGCGCGCAAGCGCCCGCTGCCCCAGCCGATGGCGCAGCCGCGCCCCCAGATGGCGGGGCCCGACGGGCTGGACCCCCGCGCGGCCCGCGCCCTGGTCCGGGCCCTGCTGCGCGATCGGCGGCGCGCCGAGACGCCCCGCCATGCCGCCGATGTGGCACCGACCCCCTGGCATCCGGAACGGCTGCGCCATATCGGCCGCGCCGAGGCAGAGGCCAGCCGCCTGATCAGCGCCGACGGGCCGACGCTTGCCGATGCGCTGGGGGCCGACCTGCCCGGCCTGACCAGGCCGCGTCGGCAGACCCGGGTCTTCGCGCCCCGCCGCGGATCGCCGGCTTCCCCCTCTTGATCCGCCTCTCGCCTTCTCCCAGATCGCCTGTCTGAGAGGCATGCCCCTCAGGGGTGGCGTCGCGGGCGGAGGTGACGGATGGCAACCACACGCCAGGTTCTGCGCAATCTTGCCTGGTCGGTTCTGCTGGTCGCGGGCATGGCGCTGGTTCTGTGCCTGACCAGCTGGATCGTCTGGGGCCCCGACGGCATTCCGTGGGCGCTGGCCGGTGCCGTCGCCGCGGCCCTGCTGCTGCCGGGCCTGCCGGCCGGTCTGGTGCTGCGTGCCCATCGCGCCCGCCCGATCCCCTATGCGGCCCTTCCGGAAATCCACGACGCCCTGGCGGCGCTGGCCGCCCGTGCCGGGATCCATGCCCGTCCGCGGCTCTGCTGGTGCCCGGCGCGCCAGCCCAATGCCTTTGCGCTGGACGATGCCGGCGTGCCGGTGGTGGTGATCACCGACGGGCTGCTGCGCCGCCTGACGCCCCCGGAACTGATGGCGGTGCTGGCCCATGAACTGGCGCATATCGCCAATGGCGACCTGAAGATCATGCGTCTGGCCGACGGGCTGGGGCGGATCACCGGGCTGATGGCCTGGCTCGGCATCGCCCTGCTGGCCCTGAACCTGCCACTGATCCTGCTGGGCGCCGTGACCGTACCCCTGGCGGCGGTGCTGCTGCTGATCGCTGCCCCCGGGCTTGTGGGGCTGATGCAGCTGGCGCTCTCCCGCACCCGTGAATTCGCGGCCGATCTGGAGGCGGCGCGGCTGACCGGCGATCCGGCGGCCCTGGCCAGGGCCCTGCTGGCGCTGGAGCGTTCGGGCCCCTGGGAGGCGATCTTCCGCCTGCGCCACCAGGGGCCCGGCCTGCTGCGGACCCACCCCGCGACGGCGGAGCGGGTCCGGCGGCTGGCCGAAATGGCCCGGCCGCTCAGGCCGCCGCTTCCGATTCGGACAGGCGGCTGACGAAACCCGCAACCAGATCGCGCAGCTCGCCCGACCGGCGCGAAACCTCGGTCGAGAAGCCGCCGACCCGGCCGGCGATGTCGTGGGTGCGGGTGGCGGTCTGGTCCAGCACCTGCACATCCTGTCGGATCTGCTCGGTGCCGTTGGCCGCTTCCTGCACGTTGCGGGTGATTTCGCCGGTGGCGGCGGACTGTTCTTCCACCGCGGTCGCGATCGAGGTGGTCATGCTGCTGATCTCGCCGATCATCCCGACGATGCGCTCGATCGAGGCGACGGCGCCGTCGGTTGCGGTCTGGACCGCGGCGACCTTGGTGCGGATTTCTTCGGTCGCCCGCCCGGTCTGGGTGGCGAGCGTCTTCACCTCGGCGGCGACGACCGCGAAGCCCTTGCCCGCCTCGCCGGCGCGCGCGGCCTCGATCGTGGCGTTGAGCGCCAGAAGATTGGTCTGGGCGGCGATGTCGGTGATCAGTGCCACCACCTGGCCGATCTCTTCGGCCGTGCGGCGCAGCTGGCTGACCTGATCGGCGGTTCGCCGGGCCTCGTTGGCACTGCTGCCCGAGGTGGAGGCGGTTTCGTTCGCCCGCGCGCTGATCTCGCCGATCGAAGCCGAGAGTTCCTCGGTCGCGGCCGCCACCGTCTGGACATTGGCGGTGGTGCGGTCGGTGGCGGTGCTGGTGCTGGCGGTCATCCGGCTGGTCTCGGCGGCGGCGCCAGAAAGCGCGCCGGCATCGGTTTCCAGCTGCCGGGCCTCGTCGGCAAGGCGGGCGGAGAGGCCGTTCATCCCGTCGACGAACTCCTTCACCAGCTCGGCCCGGCGGGCCAGGCGGCGGAGGGTGCGTTCTTCGGCGGCACGCTGTTCGGCCTGCAGCCGGTCGGTTTCCTGCATCGCATCGCGGAAGGTCGCGACCGCGGCGGCCATGGCGCCGATCTCGTCGCTGCGGCCGGCATCGGCCAGATCGAAACCGTAATCCCGGGCCTTCAGCCGCGCCATCGCCCCGGTCATCCGGCCAAGCGGGGCGATGACCCCGCGGCGCGCGACCAGGCTCGAGAGCAGGACGCCGGCCAGGATGCCGATCACGGCGGTGGCCAGCATCACTCCCATGACCGAGGTCCGGGTGTCTTCCAGGCCGGTGGACTGGGCCGCGACCTCGGCGATGCCGTCGTCGATCATCGGGTCGGTCAGCTCCGATGCCGCACGCTCGGCCTGACGCACGCCGTTGATGAAGGCCTGATGCGCCGCATCGGTCTTCCCCGCCAGCGCCAGTTCCCGCACGCGGATGAGGGCCCGGATCACCTCGCGCTGCAGCCCGATGAACCGGCGGTCGCGGTCGCCGACGACGGCCTCGATCGCCACCAGCTGGGCCTCCATGGCCTGGACGCGGCCATCGAAGCGGCTGGCGATCGAGGCACGGCCGGCTTCGGGCTCGAAGATCAGGTTCAGCGCATCGCGCTGCAGCGCCCGGCTGACGCTTCTGAGTTCCGACGTCTTGATCACCAGGTCGGAATCGTCGGCCATGCGATGGGCGGCATCACCCATCCGGTTCAGGCCAACCATGCCGGCGAGGGCGATCAGGATGGCGATGGCGGCAAGGATCGCGACCGGCGCCAGGATCTTGTGTGCGAGCTTCATCTGAAGGCGTCCCGGGGAGGTTCATGAGAACGTGCGCTTCAGACTGCGACTTCCGACCTTACCAGGGCGTAAAGAGTGTCATGTCATTTCGTTGTCTTGCTATTTTCGCCATTGGCATGCATTCATGCTGCACATATCAAATCACATGATCTTCAAAGACATTTGCAATCATTTATTCATGTGCGGTTGAGCTAGAAATTAAGCTAACCGTTTGTTAATGAAGATCATTTGACATCGATCAAGGCGGATTTCCGGGCGTCGAATACTTTGTGTGTCAGGATTTGATTCAGGTGCGGTGTGGAGGGGAAAAGATGGTGTCTGTTCTGTCGGGGCGGCTGACCAGCGTGCAGGCCAGGATCGCGCTGACCGCGGGGCTGTGCCTTGCGACGACGGTGGCGGTGCTGGTGGGCTTCAGCCTGGTATCGGCGCGCAACACGCATGACTATGTCACCGAGAGCGTGCTCGGAATCGTCGACGGCCAGACCAAGGCGGCGCTGCAAAACCGGGCGGCGACCGAGGCGGCGGCGATCAAGGCCCAGCTGGAAGCCGGGCTGGATACTGCCCGGACGCTGGCGCGCAGCTTCGCGGTGCTGGCCGCGGATGGTCCGGCAGGCACGCCGGCCGGGCAGCGGCGCGACCAGCTGAACACGATGCTCCGCCAGGCGCTGGCGCAGGATCCGGCGCTGAACGGCACCTATTCGGCCTGGGAACCGGATGCGCTGGATGGCGCCGACGCCGCCTTCCGCGGCGACCGTGAGCAGGGATCGGATGCGACCGGCCGTTTCCTGCCCTACTGGACCCGTGGCACCGACGGCCGGATCGCGATCCAGCCACTGGTCGAATATGACAGCAGCGACCGCCATCCCAACGGTCTGGTCAAGGGCGGCTGGTATATCGGCCCGGCCGAGACCGGCCGCGAGAACATTCTGGGTCCGCTGCCCTATATCGTGCAGGGCAAGCCGGTCTTCCTGGCGACGCTGTCGGTGCCGATCATGATCGACGGCCGTTTCCGCGGTGTGGCCGGTACCGACTACAACCTGGATTTCATCCAGGCGCTGGCGGTGAAGGTGTCGAACGCGCTCTATGACGGCCGGAGCCGGGTTGCGATCATCAGCGATGCCGGGCTGATCGTCGCCGACAGCGGCGCGCCCGAGACGATCGGCCAGCCGGTGACCGCAGCGGGCGACAGCTGGACCGACGGGCTTGAGGTGATCCGCGCCGGCGAGGCGACGGTGCTCGACCGTCGGGGGCATCCCGATATCGACGTCTTCTCGCCGATCCGCTTCGGCGACACCGCCACGCCCTGGTCGGTGGTGATCTCGGTGCCGCGGGATGTGGCGCTCGCCTCGGTCAATGCGCTGAGCGGCGATATGGCCGAACGGTCGACGCGCGACACGCTGGTCTCGCTGGGGGTCGGGCTTGCGGTGGTGCTTGGCGCGATCCTGGTGGTGGCGCTTGCCGCCCGGGGGATCGCCCGGCCGATCCGCGCCTGCGCCGGCTTTGCCGACGGCATTGCCGAAGGACGCTTCGACCAGAGCCTGACGGTCGATCAGAAGGACGAGGTCGGCCGGCTGGCGACCGCGCTGACCCGCATGCAGGGGGATCTGCGGCGCAACATCGCCCAGCGTGCCGAGGATCAGGCGGCGGCCGAAGCCGCCCGGCGCCAGGCGATGCGCGACATGGCCGACCGTTTCGAGGCCTCGGTCGGCGGGGTTCTGAACGGGGTCACCTCGGCCGCGACCGAGTTGCGGTCGACCGCCGAGACCATGACGGTCACGGCCGACGAGACCAGCCGGCGGTCCACGGCGGCTGCGAGTGCGACCGAACAGGCCAGCCAGAACATCCAGACCGTGGCGGCGGCGGCCGAACAGCTTTCGGCCGCGATCGGCGAGATCGGCGATCGGGTCAACCAGTCGAGCGGCATCGTCAGCGAGGCGGTGCGTCAGGCCGATGCCACCGGTCTGCGGGTGAAGAACCTGTCCGAGGCGGCGCAGAAGGTCGGCAATGTCGTGCAGCTGATCAACGACATCGCCTCTCAGACCAATCTGCTGGCGCTGAATGCGACCATCGAGGCGGCTCGCGCCGGCGAGGCAGGCAAGGGCTTCGCGGTGGTGGCTTCTGAAGTGAAGACGCTGGCGGTGCAGACCGCGCGGGCGACCGAAGAGATTGCCGCCCAGATCCGGTCGATCCAGGACGCGACCCGCGACTCGGCCCATGCGATCGAAGAGATCGGCTCGACCATCAATCGGGTGAACGAAATCTCGACCGCCATCTCCGCCGCCATGCAGGAACAGGGGGCCGCGACCCGCGAAATCTCGCGCAATGTCCAGGAAGCGAGCCAGGGCACGGTCGAGGTCACGGGTAATATCGGCAGCGTCACCGCGGCGGCGCGGGAAACCGACCTCGCCGCCAATCAGGTGCTCTCGGCCGCGGGCGATCTGGGGCGGAACGGCGAGGATCTCCGCCGGCAGGTGGAGGACTTCCTGCAGACGGTGCGGGCCTGACGACATCGGCATGTCCCGGACGACAGGCGGGGGTGCGGCATCACTTGCATGCCGCACCCCCTGCGGCCATTTTGGGGGCATGAGCCTCAGGGAAGATGATCTCGATCGCGCCGCCCGGAACGTCCGCCTCGACGAGGCGGCGATCGAGGAGAGCTATCTGCTGGCCTCGGGGCCCGGCGGGCAGAATGTGAACAAGGTGTCGACCGCCGTCCGTCTGCGCTTCCGGGTGGCCGGGGCGCGGTTCGTGGGCGATGACGAGACCCGGCGCCGCCTGCTGGCGCTGGCCGGCAGCCGGGCGACGGCCGAGGGCGATATCGTGCTGCTCGCCGACCGGTTTCGCAGCCGCGAGCGCAATCGCGAGGATGCGCGGGACCGGCTGCGCCGGATGATCGCCGAGGCCCGCCACCGCGACCCGCTGCGCCGCCCGACCCGGCCGTCGCTGGGCGCGAAGCGGCGGCGGATGGACGAGAAGACGAAGCGCGGGGCGATCAAGCGCAATCGCGGCCGCCCGGTTGCCGACTGAGTGTCGCCGGTTTTCAGCCGGGCCCGGTTTCGTGATACATTGTCTCAGCACCGGCCGCGATTTCGGTCAGCGTGCCACGACCCGTTTCGGCGGCCACCACAGGCAGGATAGATGAACGACGCATCCCCGACACGATCCCGCCGCATGTCGGCGGCGCAGACGGCCCCGGCACGCAGCCGGGCCGCGAAGACGCCGGGCCTTGCCGCGAAGACCCCGGGCCTGGCCGAAGGCGGGCTGGAAGACGATCGCCCGCGCAACACCGCCGAGGCCGAGGTGGTGAAGGCGGCCGTACGCCGCTATACCCGCGGCGAGGCGATCGACATGTCGGATCTGGCGGTCGAACTGGGTGTGGGCCGGGCGACGCTCTATCGCCGGGTCGGCAACCGCGACCGGCTGCTGGGGCTGGTGCTGGCCGATCGCACCGAATACAGCTTCCGCCGCGCCCAGCGCGACATCCGGGAGACCGGCGTGCCCGGTATCGTGGCGCTGCTCAACCGGTTCATGACCGATGTGCTCGATGCCGAGCCGCTCAAGATCTTCGTGCAGCGCGAACCACTGCTGTTCATCCGGCTCGCGACCTCGATGGGGCCGATCGAGACCCGCTCCGCCCGGCTGCTGGGCGAGGTGATGGCGACCGAACAGGCCGCCGGCCGTTTCACCCCCTGGCTGCCGATCCCCGTGCTGGCCGAGGCGATCGTGCGTCTGGGCGATGCCTTCATGTACGCCCATCTGCTGGGCGGGCCGCGGCGGGACCTGCGGACCTCGCTCGACGTCACCTCGCTGCTGCTCGACCCGGCAGCCGCACGCGAGGCGGCCGCTCGGGCAGGGTGACGGCTCAGGGGCGCTTCATGTTGCGCAGCTGGTCGGCAAAGGCCTTGCACGGGTCTTCGCGCGGCTGGGCCTCTGCCACCCAGACGAGATCGAACGGCTCTTCGTCGCGGGCCGGGCGCAGATCGGGGGCGGCATCGCTCTCGCCGGTCTCGGCCAGGCCCACCGTCAGTATCGGCAGTTCCGGGGCGGCGGCCTTCAGATAGAGCGGCGCCCCCAGATCGCGGCGGACATGGCCCGCGCCTGCGATCACCAGCGCCTGATCGACCCCGGCCGCGGCCAGGGCGTCGAGCGCCGTGCCGGCAATGCCGGCATCACGGGCCCGCTGCACCCGGACCATGCCTTCCAGCGCATCGCCGGGGGCATGGCCGCAATGGCCTTCCACGATCGCGCGGGTCAGGCCATCCTCGACATCGGGTTCCGCCGGCTCGTCCAGTGCGAAGTGCTGAACGAAGCCCGACGGCAGGGCCTGCCAGCCTTCCAGGGCCAGGGCCCGCCGCGTCTGCCGCGGCCAGTCCGCTGCCCGGACCGGCAGGCCGTGTTCCAGCGCCACGGCCACGATCGGGCGATAGGCGGCCCAGTCCTGCCAGCCGCCGGCGGTGAATCCCGAGATCTGCGGCATCTGCTCCAGCGCCAGATCGAACGCCCGCTGATCGGGGGCGGTGCCGAGGCCCGCCAGCAGCGCATCGATCGCCGGCTGGGCGTCGCGGCTGAACATCTCCATCACCAGCGCCGGCCGGTGGCCAGTGGCGATCAGCGCCCGGTAGGTTTCTTCCTGCATCAGATGATGGCCGGCATGGTCGTGGCGTTCGCCCAGCAGCACGACCTTTGCGTCGCGGGCGGCATCGAGCAGGGCGGGCGGTACATCGGCCTGCGCCGCAGGGGCGATCAGCATGGCAAGGGTGAGGGCGGTGAGGGTATGCAGGAACATGGCCGGAGAGGGCTCCTCGGAGGCATGTTTGAGGGGCTGACGCATCGGGACGCTGGCGATGGCTCGCGACCATGCCTACATTTCGCCCGAAGCGGCCGCAAAGCCAAGCGCTTCGCGTGATGCCGCCACACCGATCGCAGGGAGCCCGGATCAGCATGGTCCAGAGCACACCGAAATTCGAACTCAGGCCGGGCGCGGACGACCGCACCGCCCATCAGGCCGAGGTGATGCTGACCGTGACCTACGGCCTGCATCTGCTGGGCATGCTGACCGCCCTGCCGCTGGTGGTGGCCAGCATCATCGCCCATGTCCGCTTCTTCATGCTCGACACCGAAACCACCGAGCGGGCGCATTACCGCTATCTGGTGGAGACCTTCTGGTTCGGCGTGATCGCCAATGTCATCGGCGCCGCCCTGACCGTGATCTTCATCGGCTTCGTGGTGCTGGGGATCACCTGGATCTGGATGGTCTGGCGCTTCGTGCGCGGCTGGCTGCGGATGCGCGACGGCCAGCGGCCCCGTTGACGAGGGTCCGTTGAGGGACGCGGGCCGTCAGCCGATCGCCCCGATCAGCGCCATCGCGCCCAGATCCAGCCAGAAGGCGGCGAGCAGCGCCAGCAGCAGGGCATAGCCGATATTGCGGGTGACGGTCTGGTTCCAGGGGCTGGCGCCGGTCAGGCTGGCGAAGACCTGGCCGGTGACGCTGAAGGGCGAGGCGAGCAGGGTGAGGGTATAGCCGGCGAGGCTGGCCCCCGCGAAGACCGCCTCGCGGCCGGCCACCACTTCGGGGGGCAGGGCGCCTGCGACCAGCAGGATCGAGGCCACCGGGTGCACGCCCAGATGCGACAGGCCGAAGATCACGAACTCCACCGCCAGGATGGCGAGCCAGAGCGGCATGGCATCGGCGATGGCGGCGATATTGCCGGCCGCCGGCGCCAGGATCGCCGCCAGGCCGGCGGCCAGCGGCCCCGCCGCCGCGAAGACCGCGATTTCATTGGCCTGAAGCGTCATGCCCGGCGGGCCGATCAGCCGCGGGCGGATCAGCCGGTCCCAGGTGGCGGCGGTGCCGTTGGCCCAGATCATCCAGATCAGGGCGGCGGCCAACGCCGCCACGATCACCCAGACCAGCGTCGGGCCGGGCATGACCATGTCGAGGCCGATGCCGAGGGCGGCGAGCCCCCCCGCCGCCAGCCAGAGCGAGGGCCCGCGCCGGCGCGGCCCCGATGGCGAGGGCGCCTCGTCTTCCGGCACGGCGGTTTCGACCGAGCGGGCAAGGGCGGTGCGGCCATGGCGCAGCGCCGCCCCCATGTCGAGCAGGAAGGCGGCCGGGATGATCGGCAAAGTGGCGGCCAGCAGGCCCGACCAGCCGGCCCCCGGATAGGCGATCAGCACGATCGCGACCGTGGCGTAGAACGGGCTCCAGAACCCGGCCAGGCCGAAGCCGCGATGCAGGCTGCGCATCAGCCGGCCGTCGCGCGCCCGGGCACCGCCCAGCGCCGGCAGCAGCACCGACAGCGCCGAGATGTTGAGCAGCGCCCCCAGCACATGACCGGTCCAGAACACCAGCGCCAGCCGGCCGAGCGGCGGTCGGCGCCCCCGGGTGCCCGAGACCAGCCGGGTGAGTTCGGCGACATAGCGCGGGCTTGCCGCCGGCACCGCCAGCAGGCCGCAGGCGACGATCAGCACGCCGACCACGGCATTGGCCGAGAGCGTGCGGATCAGCGCCTCGGGACCGGCACCGGTGGCGAGCTGTGCTGCCCAGCCGATCGCCAGCATGGCGCCGACCACCCGCCTTGTGGGGCGGCGCAGATCCTGCCAGGTGAGGGCGAGATAGGCGGCGAGCGCGATGCCTGCGGCCAGCCCCCAGCCCGGTGTCTTGAACAGCCAGGCGAGCAGCACCAGCGGCACGGCGGCCAGCATGACCATGGCGGCAGCCCGGGTCCGCCGGGGCCAGATGCGCGTGCCGCCGGGCTCTGGTGCCGGGCCTGGCTTCATCAGGCGAGGGCCGCGGCGCGCGGCGCGGTCTGCTCGGCGACGAGCGGCTTGCGCATGCGGTGGAAGCTTTCCCCGCGCACGACCGCCCGGCCCGAGACCGCGTAGCCGAGCTTTTCATAAAGCCCGCGGGCGGCGAGGTTGCGCTCGTCGACGATCAGCGAGACTGCGGGAAAGCCGTTGCCGCGGGCTGCCGTTTCGGCCGAGACGATCAGCCGCCGGGCGATGCCGCGACCGCGGTGTTCTGGGAACACCGCGACATTGTCGATATAGAACTCGTCGGCCTCGGTCACCCGTGCCTCTGCCGGGACCGAGGGGCCGACGACAAGGCGGCCGGGATAGGCCACCACCACCCCGATCGGGCGGCCGGCCTCTTCGAAGACGCGGGCATAAAGATGCGAGGCGATGCCTGACCGGCCGCGGATCAGGGCGCGGAAGGCTTCCATTGCCTGAACCGGATCCTCGATCCCGGTCAGCCCGCCGATGCTTTTGGGATCGGCCATGGCGACGAGGTCGGCGATTGCGGCGGCGTCGGTGGGGCGTGCAGGACGCAGCATGACGGATGCTCTGTGCATGTCGATGTGAGGGGGGCCTGCGGATGATACGGCACCGACCCTTTCGCAAACCTTAGCGCCCGGAGGCCACCTTCGACCAGCGCGGCGGCGGCATGGCGGCTTTGCAAACGGTGTTTTCCAAACGACGACGCCCCGCCGACGGGATCGGCGGGGCGTCGGGAACAGCGAGACCCGGACGGTCAGGCGGCGTAATAGACCACCAGACAGAGGCCCAGCATCACGGTGATCCCGAGCACGGTGCCGCCGGTCGGCCAGTCGCGGGCCAGCGGCGCCTCCGGCCCGTGGATGCGGAAGATGCCGGCCATCACGAAATCGATCCGATGGCGGATCCGCCGCACCAGACCGCTGCGCAGCGGGTCGCCATGGATGGCGAATTCCGCCGCCAGCCGCGGCAGGAAGCTGCGATAGACCCAGTCGAAATCCCGGGTGGTGCCCCGGCCCGGTGCCAGGCGCGGAGCGGCCGCGAACCAGATCACGGCGGTCGCGGCCAGCAGCTGGATCTGGGTGATCAGATGGTCGGCGGTGAAGACGGCATAATCGGCCGAGGCCGGGAACATGCCGAGCAGGGTGCCCGGCACCACGCCGATCCCCACCACCAGCGCCGCCATGAAACCCATGGCGAGCATCTGCATCACGCCCGGATCGCCGACGCCGCGGCCGACACCCTGGATGCGGTGGGTGCCCCAGAGCACCATAGGCAGCTTCAGCGCGGCATAGACGGTGGAGACCACCGCGATGCCGACCAGGGCAGCCCAGGCGATGCCGGCGCCGTCCTTGCCCAGCGCCGAGAGGATCACGCCCTTGGAGACGAAACCGGCGGTGAGCGGTACGGCGGCAAGCCCGAGCCCGCCCAGCAGCAGCGCCGCCCAGGTGAGCGGCATGGCCCGGCCGATGCCGGCCAGATCGGCGAGCCTGCGCCTGCCGGTGGCGGCGATCATGTGGCCCGCGGCCATCACCATCAGCGATTTGTAGAGGATATGGGCGAAGGCCTGGGCCGAGGCGCCGGCCAGCGCCAGGGGCGTGCCGATGCCGACCGCGGTGACCATGAAGCCCACCTGGCTGACGATCGAGAAGGCCAGCACCCGGCGGAGATCGTTTTCGATGACGGCATAAAGCGCGCCATAGGCGGCCATGACGATGCCGGTCCAGACCAGGATCTCGGTGCCAGGAAACAGCCGGATCAGCACCAGCACCGCGGCCTTGGTGGTGAAGGCCGACAGGAACACCATGCCGGTGGACGAGGCTTCGGGATAGGCGTCGGACACCCAGGCCCAGAACGGCGGGGCGCCGGCATTGATCACCACCCCCGCCAGGATGAACCATGCGGCCCAGCTGCCGGCATCGACATCGGCGGTCAGGGCGGCGAGGGTATTGGCGCCGCCGCCGGTGATATGGCCGACGATGCCGATCATCAGGATCATGCCGCCGGCCAGATGGATCTGCAGATAGCGCATCGCCGCCCGGCGCGCGCGTTCGGTGCCGGCGGCCCAGATCACCACGGTCGAGCCGATGGCGAGCACTTCCCAGAACACCAGCACCGTCAGCAGATCGCCCGCGAAGGCGAGGCCGACCGCGCCCGCGCCATAGGTCTGGGCCGCGACCAGTTCGGTGGTCGAGGCCCGGGGCAGGGCATAAAGCCCGCCGGCCAGGGCCGCGAGCGCGAAGATGGTGGCGAAGGCCCGGCCGGTGGCATCGACGGTGACCGGGACCAGAACCTGATCGAGCCAGGCATGGGCGGCACCGGCACCGTCGGGCAGCAGCCAGGCCACCGCCAGCACGGCGAGGGGGCTTGCGATCACCGGCAGGGCGCGCAGCCCGCGGGGCAGAAGGGCGGTGAGCAGGGCGCCGAGCAGCAGAAGGCCGGCCGGCGGCAGGGTGGCGAAGAGACCGGGCTCAGTCATCATCCGCCTCCGTCGCCTCGGGGCGGCCGAGGGCGAGCGCTATCGCACGGGCGCCCACCACCGCTACGCCGCCGGCGATCAGGCCGAACCAGGCATGGAAGGCGAAGATCCCGTCGAAGCTCAGATAGCCGTGACGATGGATGGCGAGTTCGGCGAGCGCGGCCAGGATCAGCACCGCGCCCGCAACCGCAAGCCCGGTTTTCTGCAGCCTTGGGGAAATGGGACCGGTCAACGCAGGCCTCCCTGTGTGACGGTGCCGGCCATGGCCTCTGCCAGCGCAAGCACGGGATCGGGGTAGAGGAACAGCAGGAAGGTGAGCCCTGCCGTGGTCAGGATCGCCAGCACCATCGGCAGCGGCGCCTCGCCGTGATCATGATGGCCATCGCCGCCATGGGGGGCGGCGGCCCCCACCGATTTCGCCGCAACCGGCGCCCGGAAAAAGGCGCGCCAGACGATTGGCAGGAAATAGGCCGCGTTCAGCAGGGTGGAGGCGCCAAGGGCGGCGACCGCGATCCACTGATCGCGCGAGACCGCGCCTTCCAGGATGAACCACTTGCTGGTGAAGCCGACCGCGGGTGGCAGGCCGATCATCGACAGGGTGGCGAGGGCAAAGGCACCCATGGTCCATGGCATGCGCCGGCCGATGCCGTCCAGCTGGCTGACATAGTCCTTGTGAGCGGCGGTGTGGATGGAGCCCGCGGCGAAGAACAGGGTGATCTTGCCGACGGCATGGGCCGCGATGTGCATGGCGGCCCCCACCAGCGACAGCGGCGCCATGATGGCCGCCGCCAGCGTCACATAGGCCAGCTGGCTGACGGTCGAATAGGCGAGCCGGCGCTTCAGATGGTCCTGGGTGAGCGCGATGGACGAGGCAATCACGATCGAGGCCGACGCCACCCAGACCAGCCAGTCATTGGCACCGGCGGCGGACAGCCGGTCGGCGCCCAGCGTATAGGCCACGACCTTGACCACCGCGAAGGCGCCGCCCTTGACCACCGCCACCGCATGCAGCAGGGCCGAGACCGGGGTGGGCGCCACCATCGCCGCCGGCAGCCAGGCATGCAGCGGCATCAGCGCCACCTTGCCGATGCCATAGGCGAAGAGTCCGAGCAGCAGGCCGAGCAGCGCGGGAGACAGGCCATCGGGCAGCACGCCACCGGCGGTGAAGGCCACGGTGCCGGCCAGGACATAGACGCCGATGATCGCGGTCAGCTGAAAGCCGATCGAGGTGCCGAGCAGGATGCCCAGATAGGTGCGGCCGGCCTTCATCGCCTCTTTGGTGCCCGAATGGGTGACCAGCGGATAGGTCGACAGCGTCAGCACCTCGTAGGCGATGAACATCGACAGCAGGCCGTCGGAATAGGCGAGCGCCAGCGCGCTGACGATCGCCAGCGCGAAGCAGAAATGGAAGCGGGTCTGATGCGCCTCGTGATTGCCGCGCATATAGCCGATCGAATAGACCGCGGTGATCGGCCAGAGCGTGCCGGCGACGGCGGCGAAGATCATGCCCAGCGGTTCGACCGCAAAGCCGATCGGCAGGCCGGGCATCAGCTGATGCAGGGTGAGCACGGGCCGGGCGCCGTCCAGCACCTGGGCCGCCAGCATCAGGGTGAAGACGGCGGTAACCACCGCCGCCGCCACCATCAGGATGTCGCGCGCGCCCGGCGAGCGGCCGGCGGCAAGGATCAGGATGCCACCCGCGACCGGCGAGAGCAGCGACGCGACGAGCAGGAATTCAGGCGTCATGGCGTCAGGCCCCCCCGATCAGCGCGCGGGTCGCAAGCTCGGCAAGCCCGGCCGTTGCCCTGGTGTCGATGCCGAGATAGATGCAGAGCGCCGCCGCAAACCAGGCAGGCCAGGCCAGCCAGGGGTTGGACGGGCCCGCGCAGGCCTCGGCGGCGCCTTCGACCGGGGCGCGGAAATACATCGTCTCGACCAGGCGCCAGACATAGATCACGGCGAGCAGCGAGCTTGCCATCACCAGCACGGCCAGCGGCCACATGCCGGCATCGAGCGTCGCCGAGACCAGATACCATTTGCTGATGAAGCCCGAGGTCAGCGGCACGCCGACGAGGCTGAGCCCGCCGATCACGATCGCGGCCGCGGTGACCGGCATGGTCCGGCCCAGCCCCTGCAGATGTTCAAGCCGCGTGCCGCCCAGGCGGACCGCGATCAGGCCCAGCGCCAGGAACAGGGCGGCCTTCATCACGCCGTGATTGATCAGGTGGATGAGCGCGGCAGAGATGCCGTGCTGATTGCCCAGTGCCAGACCCAGCATGATGTAGCCGATCTGAGCGACGCTGGAATAGGCGAGCAGGCGCTTGACGTCGACCTGGAAGATCGCGACCAGCGAGCCCGCGAACATCGCCAGCACCGCAAACGGGATCAGCGTCCAGCCGAGCGGCATCGCCTCGAAGGCATAGGACGCACCGAAGACCGAGACCACGAAGCGCAGCAGCACATAGATGCCGACCTTGGTCGCCGTCGCCGCCTGGAAGGCCGAGACCAGTGAGGGCGCGAAGGCATAGGCGTTGGGCAGCCAGACATGCAGCGGGAAGAGCGCGATCTTGATCGCAAGCCCGATGACCAGGAAGGCGAAGCCCGCGACCACCACCCGGCTGCCTTCGACCGCCGGCAGGCGCTGGGCCAGATCGGCGATGTTGAGCGTGCCGGTCATCATGTAGATCAGGCCGATGCCGATCAGGATGAAGGTCGCGCCGATGGTGCCGATGATCAGATACTGAAAGGCGGCCGACAGGGCGCGCCGGTCCGGCCCCATGGCGACGAGCGCATAGGTCGACAGCGACGTGATTTCGATGAAGACGTAGATGTTGAAGGCATCGCCCGTCGCCACCATGCCGGACAGGCCGGCGAGCGCCAGCAGATACATGGCGACGAAAGACGGGATGCGCTTGTCGGGGATTTCGGCCGAGATCGAGGCGGGGGCGTAGGGGGCGCAGATCGCGGCGATGCCCGAGACCAGCAGCAGGGCCAGACAGGTCAGCAGATCGATGCGGTATTCAATGCCCCAGGGCGGCGCCCAGCCGCCCATCTCGTAGGAAATCGGCCCCTGGTTCAGCACCTCGATCGTCAGGGTGACGGCGCTGGCGAAGCTCGCCAGGCTGACCAGAACGAGCACGGCATAGGCGAAGCTACGCCGGCCGACGATGGCCACGAACAGGGCGGCGACCAGGGGTGTGGCAACCTGGAGCGCCGGCAGATGGGTGACCAGGCTCATGGACGGCCCTTCCCTTTGCGGGGCGCGCTCTTGCGGCGGCTCATGGGCCCGCGCTTGGGCGCGGGCGGCCGGGGCGCCGCCTCGCGGGCGGGCTGTCTGGCGGGCTCAGGCGGCGTCACGCGCGGGGCGCCGCTGCGGGGCAGCCAGCCCAGCCGGCGCTTGGCCTCGCGGATGGTCGGCGGCATGGCGTCTTCCGCACGCTCGTCGGCCATGTCCATGGCGATGGTCTTGTCCTCTTCGACGGTGCCGTAGGCCTCGCGGATGCGCACCACGATCGCGAGGCCGACCGCGGTGGTCGCGATCGAGACCACGATCGCGGTCAGGATCAGCACGCTGGTCAGCGGGTTGGTGTAGGTGTTTTCGGAAAAGGGCACGCCGTCGACCAGATAGGGCGCGGTGGCGCCCCGGATCTTGCCCATGCTGATGTAGAGCAGGAAGACGGCGGTCTGGAACATGCCGAGGCCGATCAGCTTCTTCACCATGTTCGTCCGCGCGATCACGGTGTAGAAGCCGGTCATCATCAGGAAGACGGCGACCCAGTAGTTGAAATGCTCGAACACGCCCACCTCAGCTCCGCCGTTCCGAGAAGGTGAAGAAGATCAGGATCATCGAGGCGGCGACGGCCAGGCCCACGCCCAGTTCGACCACGATGATGCCGATGAGCAGGCCGAGCTTGGGCTCGGCCGGCGCGAAGGCGGCGTATTCCAGGAAGTTGCCCCCGAAGAACAGGGTCGCGAAACCGGTGCCGACGAAAAAGAGCGCGCCCAGCGGTGCCAGCAGCCGGCAGACCGAAAGCATGCCCTCGCGCTGACGGTCGGTCAGGCCGAAGATCAGCGCATAGAGGATCAGCCCGGATGCGATGATCACGCCGGCCTGGAAGCCGCCACCGGGGCCGTATTCGCCGTGGAACTGCACATAGAGCCCGAACATCACGATGAACGGGATCAGCACCTTCGAGACGACCCGAAGGATCAGATAATGATCACGCATCATCAGAGGTGCCCTCCTCGTCGTAGCGGCCGCTGCGGCGCCGGCGGGCCACCGCCACGCCGCCGCCCAGGATCATGGTCACCGCAAGAGCGGCCGTGAACACCACCACCGTCTCGCCCATCGTGTCGTAGCCGCGATAGCTGGCCAGCACGTTGGTCACGATGTTGGGGATGCCGTGTTCAGTGACCGAGCCCTCGATATAGCGCGGCACGGTATGGGTCTGGACGGGCGCCTCGGGATCGCCGAAGGCCGGCATGTCGGCCGTGGCATAGAGCAGGGCGGCGCCGGTTGCGACCACCGCGATCATCGGCAGCACGGGGTTGTGGCCGCGATCCTCTTCCCGCCCGGTCAGCACCAGGGCGGCCAGGAACAGCACGGTGGAGATGCCGGCACCCACCGCCGCCTCGGTGAAGGCGACGTCCATGGCATCCAGCACCATCCAGAGGGCGGCGATCAGCAGGGAATAGGCGCTTTGCAGCAGCACCGCGGTCAGCAGGCTGCGGGTGCGCACGATCGCGATCGCGACACCTGCCAGCATCAGCAGCAGGGCCATGTTCAGCAGATCGGCGGTCAGGATCGACCAGGGTCCGATGACGATCACGGGCGCGTCTCCCGATGGGCACCGGCAGAGGACGGCTCGGGCGTGTCGAGACGCCGGCCGGTCGGCTTCATGCCCGACACCAGCGCCGCATTGGCGACGATGTGCGAGGCGGTGGGCGAGGTGAAGAACAGGAACAGGCCGATGATGATCAGCTTCACGGTGACCAGGGTGAAGCCGGCCTGGACGCACATGCCCGCCAGCATCAGCCAGGCGCCGAAGGTGTCGATCATGCCCGCCGGATGCAGCCGGGTGTAGAAATCGGGCATCCGCACCAGGCCCACGGCGCCGGTGATCACGAACAGCGCCCCGCCCAGGATCAGGGCCCACGAGATCAGGTCGATGACCAGTGTCATGCGTGGCCTCCCTTGCGCTTTGCGGCGGCATCCATCTCGTCGGCGGCCACGTCCTCGGTGGTCAGGCTGCGGAGATGGCGGTGGCGCAGCAGCTTCAGGATCGCGACGGTGGCGATGAAGTTGATCAGCGCATAGGTCAGCGCCAGGTCGAGGAAATGCGGGCGTTCGGTCAGGAAGCCGATCACGGCCAGCAGCAGCACGATCTTGGTGCCGATGGCATTGGCGGCGAGCACCCGGTCGAAGAGGGTGGGCCCCAGAACGGCGCGGGCCAGGCCCAGCACCAGGGCGACGACAAGAGCGGCGGTGGCGGCGATGAACATCAGACACGGCCCTCCAGCGCAGTGCAGCGGCGGTCCATCTCACCTTCTCCCATCCCCTCCAGCGCGCTGGAATGCAGGGCGTGGGCGACGATCATACCGCCTTCGAAGTCGACCGAGACCGTGCCGGGCGTCAGCGTGATCGACTGGGCATAGATCACCCGGCCCAGATCGGTGGTCTGGCTGGTGGGCACCCGGGCCCAGGCGGGATCGATCGGGGCCAGGCCCCAGACGCGCTTGAAGACGTCGATGTTCGATTTGATGATCTCGACCGACAGCCAGAACCAGTAGGGAATTGCACGCGGCAGCATGCCGAGCGGCGCCCCTTCGCGGTCCAGGATGCCAAGCCAGCGTGCGATCCACACCGAAAAGGCGCAGGACAGCACGCCGAAGCCGATGATCAACGGCTTGTAAATGCCCGACATCAGCAGCCAGGTCGTGAGCAGTGCCAGAAACAGGCCGAAGGCTCGCGCCACCGCAGTCTCCCCTGAGTGGTTGGTCCCCTTGACGGCAAGGAGGCGCCGGCGCGCCTGCGGCCGAACGTCGTGTTCAGCCGGACGCAAAGCGGAGATGGCGCATGCAGAGCGCGTGTCCGTCCCGTCGAACAGCGTCCTCCCTGGCCCGCGTTTTTCCCAGGAAACCCGGGACGGGTCAAGGAAATCCGGACGAATTAAGTCCGATAAGTCCTTGGCATAGCATGAGACCGACCCGGCGCGTGGTAAAGGCAACGCCCGCTTGCGGCACATGGTCGCAAGCGGGCGTTTCAGGCTTGATCAAAGGAGAAAGGGAACCGTCTCAACGCCAGGCCTGGGCGTAGTCTTCGACCGGCTTCGGGGTGTCGATCAGCCCGGCCTCGTGCATGAAGGCGGCGAAATTGCGCCAGCGCCCGTAATCGAGGGCGGCCGGGCTGTGGGCGAAGCGCGGCAGCGTCGCCTCCAGCGACTTCCGGTTGCCTTCGTCCGCGATCTCGGGCCGGCCCTTGATGTACAGCTCCCAGGACTGATCGGGGTGGTTGATCAGGAACTGCACGCCCTTTTCCAGCGCGCGGTTGAAGGCGGCGAAGCGCGGATCGGCGGCCTTGTCGGCGCGGGCGGCGACGACCAGCTCGTCATAGGGCGGCACGCCGTGCTCTTCCACCAGGAAGGCGCGCCCGGGGCGGCCTTCCAGCGCCATCTGCACCAGTTCGACATTGCGATAGGCACCGATCACCGCATCCACCTGCCCCGACATCACCGAGGGGGCGAGGGCGAAGTTGACGTTGATCAGCGTGACGTCGTCGACGCTGAGCCCGGCGCTGGCCAGCATGCGGCCGAGCAGCGCGTCCTCGAAGCCCGCGACCGAATAGCCGATCCTGCGGCCCTTCAGATCGGCGAGCGTCTTCACCGGGCCGTCGGCCAGCGTGATGATGCTGTTGAGCGGGGTGGCGACCAGGGTCGAGACCCGCTTCAGCGGCAGACCCTCGTGCACCATGGCGATCAGCTGCGGCTGATAGGTGATGGCGAGATCGGCCCGGCCGGCGGCGACCAGCTTGGGCGGATCCGACGGATCGGCCGGGGCGATCATCTCCACCTCCAGCCCTTCCTCGGCGAAATAGCCCTTTTCCTGGGCGACCAGCAGGGGGGCATGGTCGGGGTTCACATACCAGTCGAGCAGCAGGGTCAGCTTTTCGGCCGCCTGGGCAGCCGGGGCCGCCAGGGCGGTGGCGGCAACCAGGGTGGCGGCCAGCAGACGGCGCATGCCGCGCCGCGTGGCAACACGCTGCGTCATGGGGCATCTCCTCCGGGAGTGGTGATATGGGTGCGGGGTGTCAGCTGCGCTGGCCGCCGTCGAGCGCATCCGCCTGCCAGGGCATGGCGGCGCGCAGCGCCCGGTCGACCACGAGATAGAGAACCAGGGTCAGGACGACCAGCACGGCGAGGGCCGCGAACATCTGGTCGGTCTTCATCCGGCCGTTGGCATGAAGCATCAGGTAGCCGAGGCCGGCGGACGAGCCGACCCATTCGCCGACCACGGCCCCGATCGGCGCCACCGCGGCCGCGACCCTGAGCCCCGAGGCGAGGGCCGGCAGCGCGGCGGGCAGGCGGATCAGCAGCAGGCTGCGCCGCCGCGATGCGCCCATCACCCGCGCCATGTCGAGCCAGCCGGGTTCGGTCCGCCTGAGGCCGTCCAGGAAGGCGACGGCGACGGGGAAGAAGATGATCAGCGCCGCCATCACGATCTTGGGCGCATAGCCATAGCCGAACCAGAGGGTCAGCAGCGGCGCCAGCGCAAAGACCGGCAGGGCCTGGGCGCCCACCATCACCGGCATCATCCAGCGGCCGAGCCTGGGCGCACCGGCGATCGCCAGCGCCGAGGTGACGCCGACGGCCGTGCCGGCGCCAAGCCCGAGCGCGATTTCAAGCGCGGTGACCGCGGCGTGATCGGCCAGCAGCGCCCGGTTGGTCCAGATCGCCTGCGCCACCTGGTCGGGGGCGGGCAGCAGGAAGGGCGGCAGCCCGGTCGCGAGCACGGCCGCCCACCAGACGGCGATCAGCCCGGCCACCGCCACCAGCCCGCGCCACCAGGCGCCCGAAGCCTGTCCGGTCATGCGCGCACCTCCAGCACCGCCATCAGCCGGGCCAGCCGGTCGCCCAGATCGGCGGCATCCACCGGGCGCGGCACCGGGCCGGGCGGGGCGGCGACCGCCATCGGCCGGGCCGGGTTGCCGGTCAGCACCACGATCTCGTCGCCCATGCGCAGCGCTTCCAGCGGATCATGGGTCACCAGCAGCACGGTGCGGCCGCGCAGCATGCGGCAGGCCAGATCCTGCAGCCCGTGGCGGGTGACGGCATCGAGCGCGCCGAAGGGCTCGTCCATCAGCACCACCGGCCGGTCTTCCATCAGCGTCCGGGCCAGGGCGACGCGCTGGCGCATGCCGCCCGACAGGGCCGCGGGGCGCAGCGCCGAGGTGCCGGCCAGGCCCAGCCGGTCGAGCAGGTCGAGCGCGCGGACACGGTCGGCTTTCCTGCCGCGCAGCCGGTCGCCCAGCGTGACGTTGTCGATGACCCGCGCCCAGGGCATCAGCAGGTCCTGCTGGGCCATCCAGGCGATCCGGCCGTCGAGCGGCCGGCCGTCGGAGGCGGCAACCCGGCCGCGTTCCTGCCCCGCGACATCGAGGCCCGCGATCAGGCGCAGCAGCGTGGTCTTGCCCGAGCCGCTGGCGCCCAGAAGGGCGGTGATGCGGCCGGCGGCGATGTCGAGGCAGAGCCCGTCGGTCACAAGCCGCCCGCCCGGGCGGATGGTGACGTCGGCGAGATGCAGGGCAGGCGCCTGCATCCGGGCCGCGGGCTCTGCGGTCAGCGGATGGATGAGGGGACGGATGTCGTCGGGCATGGCATGCGCACTTGTTCCTCCGCCGGTGCGAACCGGATCAGGTTCAGGGGTCGTTCCGAACCGGGAACCTCTCAGCCGCCGCACCGCGGCTCCCCCCAAGTGAAGGCCGAACTATGCACCGGCGGTATCCAGGGTGCAAGATCCCATGGCATCCCTTGCGTAAGGCGCGTGTTTTCGCAGGGCCTGAGCGTTCCGGTTGCGCGCAGGCCCGGGCAGGAGTATGACCGAAGACGCACCACGGTCATCCCAGGGTCCGGGCGCCCTTCGGGCGTTGCGTCCCGAGGGGGGCTGCGGTGCAGGCTCCGCCACGTCCCCCGACCGCACCAAGCCGCGACGGCCGACGCGACGACCGCCTTTCAGAGGTATGTCTGGTGCATGCCTGGGAAGGCAGACGACGGTAACGGCCGCGTGAGCCCCCGACGAGGAACGCGCATGCTGGACCAGGTCCTGAACCGGTGCCGCAGAGGCTACCGGGCATCGCTCTGTCTGTTGATCGCAACCATGATGCTGGCCGCCAACTGCGCCTGGGCCTGGCCGGCGGTGGCGGCGAGATCCTGGCCAAGCGCGGTGATCCAGGCCCAGGCCCTGCCGGAACAGCCGCTGGAGCCGCTGGCGATCCGGCCGGCCGAGGGCGGCAAGGCGCGCATGTTCCGGGTGGAGGTCGCCCGCTCGCACGAGGCGCGGACCATGGGGCTGATGTTCCGCTCCGATCTCGACGCCGATCGCGGCATGCTGTTCGTCTTCCCCGAGGGCAGCCAGCCGACCATGTGGATGCGCAACACCTATGTGCCGCTCGATATGCTGTTCCTGGATGCCGAGGGCGTGGTGGTCGACATCGCGGCCGATACCGTGCCGCTGACCGACACGCCGATCGGCTCCAAGCATGCCGCACGTGCGGTGCTGGAGCTGAATGCCGGCACCGCCCGGCTGCTCGGCATCCGCCCGGGCGACACGGTGGTGCATGCGGAATTCCCGCTCGACTGATCGCCAGCCCCAGAGAGAATGCCGGTGAAGGAGATGCCGGTGGAGATCTTCGACCTCGATCAGCTCAGATCCTATACCCTCGGCGACCGGGATCTCGAAGACGAGGTCTTCGGCCTGTTCGAAGCCGGGGCGCTGGATTATCTGACGGCGCTGGAGGCAGCCCTTGGCGCGGGCGGCGAGGCCTGGCGGCGCGCGGCCCATGGCTTCAAGGGGTCTGCCGCCAATCTGGGGGCGAGGGCGCTTGCCGCAGAACTGGCCGCGGCCGAGCCGCTGGCGACAGCCGATGCCGCCGCCCGGGCGGCGGCGCTGCACACCATCCGTCATCTGTTCGAGCACAGCCGGGCGGTGTTCCGCAACCGGCCCTGATTCCGCCGCGCCAAACTCGCCGCGCCAATCTCGCGGTGACGGCGCGATGTCACCGACATGGTCTTACCCCCGGACGCGGAAGATGCCATATGCTGGTCCGCGGCGGCACCAGCCTGCCGCCCTCCCTGCGGACCAAGACCCTCCCGAGGACCCATGCCCATGCCGCCGCCCAAGCCGGCCGGAACCCGACGCTATCTGATCACCCTGGCGGCGACGGAAACCCCGTCGACCGGACGAGGGCTCGCCGCCGCCGCCGCCGATACCGCCCGCCGTGCCCGCGGCCTGCAGGCAGAGGCCGAGCGTCTCGGCCTGGCCGATCATCTGGTCTGGATCGGGCCGCCCACCGCCTTCGGCATGGTGCCGGTCGCCTGCACGGCCGAACTGGTGGAGGCGCTTCGCGCGAGCCCGGTGGTTGCGCGGATCGAGGCGGAAGCCGACTAGATCATGCCCGGCCGGCGGATGCCTGCTCGTCCCAATGGCGGAGCGGCAGCACCTGTCCGTCGGCCCGCACCCGCCTGAGTGCGCCGAGATCGAGCGTGGCGATGGTCCAGCCCGGCTGATCGAGCCCGCCCTGCGCCACCACCCCGTCATCGGGCAGGCCACGATCGGGCGGCGCGAAGATGCCCGCCGCCCCCCGGTTCACATCCACCGCTTCCGACCAGTCGGCCACCCCGACGGTGGGGGACTGGATCACGAAGCACTGGCCTTCCAGCGCCCGCGCCCGGGCTGCGACCCGCACCCGGTGATAGCCGGCGGCGCTGTCGGTGCAGCTGGGCACCAGCACGATTTCGGCGCCGGCCGCGACCATGTCGCGCACCTCCAGCGGGAATTCCGCGTCATAGCAGATGGCGATGCCGATGGTGCCGATGGCGGTGTCGAAGACCCGCCGGGCATCGCCCGGGCCGATCCCCCAGCTTTCCCGTTCGAACCGGGTCATCATCCGCTTGTCCTGATGCGCGGCGCTGCCGTCGGGGGCCACCAGCCAGCAGCGGTTGACCGGCAGGCCATGGGCCGGATCGCGCACCGGCAGGCTGCCGGTCAGCAGATGAATGCGGTGGTGGCGGGCAAGCCGCCGGTGCAGATCCAGCCAGACCCCGGCCATGTCCGAGGCGGCATCGATATCCGCCGCGAGGTCGCCGGGTCGCCAGCGGGGCGAGAGCACCCCCGCCTCTATGCCGCCATATTCGGGGAACACCGCCAGCTCGGCGCCGCCGGCCACGGCCTGGCCGAGCCATTGGTCGAGACGTGCGTCCAGCGCCTGAAGACTGTCGGGCCGTGCAACCGGCCAGGCGGCCGCGGCGACGGTGATCCGCTCGGGGCCGAGTGCCGGGGCGCTGCGGCCGCGGGCGGGACGTGCGGTGATGCCGGTCAAAGCGCGCGCGCCCAGAACTGCATGGGCTTGGCCGTCTCTTCGGCCTCGTCCAGGTCGCGCCACGAGATTTCCCCCACCGCGCCGGCCACGGGTTCATAGCCCCGGCGGCGCCAGAACCCGTCGAGCGGCACGAAGCCCGCCGGGCGGCGCGGGTGGTCGTCGGGCCTGACCACGCCGCAGAAACAGGCATGGCTCATCCTGCCTGGCGCCCGGGCATGGGCTTCCCGGGCGTTGAAGAAGCCGACGCCGATCCCGGTGCCGCGCCAGGGGGCGAGCAGCACCGACTCGCCGAAATAGAACAGCCGGTCGATGTCGTAGCCCGCCTGCCGCATGGGGCCGGCCAGGGTTTCGGGCTCGTGGCGCATCGGCAGGCCGGTGGCGGCGCCGACCACCCGGCCGGTCGCCACCTCGATCGCGGCCACGATCACGCTGCCCGGGGCCTCGGCATAGGTGGCGAGATAGCGGCGCTCGTAGTCGAGGTCGCCGTCATAGAGATAGGGCCAGTCGCGGAACACGGCGATGCGCAGGGCCGCCAGATCGTCGAGCCGGTCGTGCAGCGCCCGGCCGGTCAGACTTTCGATATGGATCGCGGCGGACATGGCGGCCCCTTCGTCAGCTCGGCTCACCCTCCCGATAGCCTTGCGGCACCCCGCCCGTCAACCATAGGCGAGCTTCAGCCCCGCCCGCGGCCAGGGCAGGCTGACCAGCCGCCCGGTGCCCGACAGGGTGACATAGGCGGTCTTCAGCCCGGGGCCGCCGAAACAGATATTGGTGGTGTAGGGGTCGTCGAAGGGCACGAAATCGATCACCGGCCCGTCGGGCGCATAGACCTCGATGCCGCCGATGCGCAGCGAGGCGACGCAGATATTGCCGCAGGCTTCCACCGCCAGGCTGTCATAGCGCCGGAAGCCGGGAGCCGGGCCCATCAGCCGCGGATGCTCGACCTCGGGCCAGCTTTGCGGCGCCAGTTCTCCCGGGCCGGTGATGGTCCAGGCCCAGAGCCGGCCGGTGGTGGTCTCGGCGGCATAGACCGTGCGGCCGTCGGGCGAGAGGCCGATGCCGTTCGGGTTGCTGACCGGCCAGGCGGCGGTGCGGATCAGCGAGCCGTCGGCCCTGGCGTAGTGGATGGCGCCGTGATCGGTCCGGTCGTGGAAGGTCTTGCCCAGATCGGTGAACCAGAACCCGCCCTGATCGTCAAAGACGATGTCGTTGGGGCCGCGCAGGCCCCGGCCATCGCTTTCGGTATAGAGCACCTCGACCTTGCCGGTCTCGGGATCGACCCGCTCGATCCGCCCGCCCGACCAGTCGGCGGGCGTGCCGGCGGGTTTGGTGAAGCCCTTGTCGACCGTCCATTCGAAGCCGCCATTGTTGCAGATATAGAGCATGCCGTCGGGGCCGATCGCGGCGCCATTGGGGCCGCCGCCGGGCTCCGCCACGGTCAGCTTGCGGCCATCGGGCATCACCCGGGTGATGCGGCCGGCGGCGATCTCGACCAGGATCACCGAGCCGTCGGGCATGGCGACCGGCCCCTCGGGGAAGGCCAGACCTTCGGCGAGCAGGGTGACGGGGGGGGTCTCGGACATGGGCGATCCTCCTGGGTGGTCTTCGTGTGTTTTGCGAAGCCTAGCGCGATCTGCACTGCACCGCGCGGCCGGTCTGTCCGATGGCCGGTCTGCGGAATTGCAGCCGTGGGCCGGGCGGATCATGATGGCCCGATGGAGACGCCCACCGATGACACTGGCGTGGCCGGGCCGGTCTTCTGGACCATCGGCCATTCCGACCACCCGATCGACCGCTTCGTCGCCCTGCTTCGGGCGGCGGAGATCACGGCCGTGGCCGATCTGCGCTCGGTTCCGTGGTCCCGGCGTCATCCGCAATTCGGGGCCCGGCCGCTGGCGGCGGCGCTGAAGACGGCCGGCATCGCCCATGTGCCGCTGGGGGCCGAGCTGGGCGGCCGGCCGCCCGCCGATGCCGATCCGGAGCGGCTTGCCGAGGCGCGGGCGCGCGGCATCGCCCGCCTGCTCCACGGCGCCCGCCAGCATCGCATCGCGCTGATGTGTGCCGAACGCGACCCGCTGGACTGCCATCGCTTCCATCTGGTCTCGCCGCTGTTGAGGGCGGCGGGGGCGCAATTGGTGCATCTGACGCCCGATGGCGGGGCCGAGAGCGACGGGGCGGCGCTGGAACGCCTGGCCCGCAGCCGTCCGGCCCCGGCCGCAATTGGCGATCTTTTCGGCAGCTAGCCTGCAAGTGCCGCTGCCATCGGCGCATCGGCCAGGCCCTGGATGAACCAGTGCGGATAGACCGGGGCAAGGGCCGTGGCGGTATCGAGCGCCGCGATCTCGTCCGCGGACAGGCGCAGGCCGGCGGCGGCGATGGTGTCGTCCAGCTGGTCCTGGCGGCTCGCCCCCAGGATGACGCTGGAGACGCCCGGCCGGGCCAGCAGCCAGGCGATGGCGAGCTGTGCGAGGCTGGCCCCATGGGCTGCCGCGATCGGCCGCATCACCTCCAGCAGGGCAAAGCCGCGCGCCTTGTCGAAGGGCAGCAGGTCGAAGCCCGACAGCCGGCCATCGGCCCGGTCCAGGCGGCCCTGATCGTATTTGCCGGTCAGGAAGCCGCCCGACAGCGGGCTCCAGACCGTGAGACCCAGGCCGTAGCGGGCGGCCATCGGCAGAAAATCCCGCTCGATGTCGCGGCCGAGCAGTGAATAGTGCATCTGGGCGTGGGTGAACGGCGCAAGGTCGCGGGCGCGCTGGATCTCCAGCGCCGCGGCGATCTTCCAGGGCTGCCAGTTGGAGACGCCGAGATAGAGCGCCTTGCCGGCACGGACCACGGCATCGAGCGCGTCCAGCGTTTCTTCCAGCGGCGTGTGCGGGTCTTCGCGGTGGGCGATGTACAGCTCCACCCGGTCGATGCCGAGCCGGGTGAGGCTTTCATCGATCGACCGCAGGATGTGGCGGCGCGACAGGCCCTGACGGTCGAGGGCCGGGCCGTTGCGGAAACCGACTTTGGTCGCAATGGCGACCTGGTCGCGATGGGCCCCGAGCGCACGGCCGAGCATGGTCTCGCTCTCGCCGCCGGCATAGCCGTCGGCGGTGTCGAACAGGGTGATGCCGGCATCGATCGCCCGCCCGATCATCGCCTCGGCCGCGGCCGTGCCGGTCTTGTAGACCGAGGGCATGTCGGCATTGCCGGCGGTGAAGGTCATGGTGCCGAAGGCGAGCCGCGAGACGACGAGGCCGCTCTGGCCGAGGGTCGTGTACTGCATGAGCGGGGCCTTTCCCGATAACGGATCCGATAGCTGATCCTCCTCCGGTGAAAGCGTCATGAAAATCGTGTAGTCATATCCAGTCTGTTAAGTTCATCTTTCCAATCGAGGTGTCCGATGTCGCGGAGCGACGCCCTTCAGGGCGTGGCCGAATTCCTGGCGGTGGCCGAGCAGGCGAGTTTCCGGCGCGCGGCGGGTGTGCTGGGGGTGACGCCGGCCGCCGTCAGCCAGGCCGTGCGGGCGCTGGAGCTGCGCACCGGCGTGGCGCTGTTTCACCGCACCACCCGTAAGGTGGGGCTGACCGAGGCGGGGGAGGCGCTGAAGGCGAGGCTGGCCCCGGCCATGGCCGACATGACCGCCGCCTTCGACCGGCTGGACGATTTCCGCAGCCGGCCGCAGGGTCATCTGCGTCTGACCGTGCCGCGGCTGGCGGTGGATCTGGTGATGGTGCCGGTACTGCCGGTCCTGCGCCGGCTGTATCCGGAGGTGACGGTCGAGGTGGCGGTGCAGGATGCGGCGGTGGATCTGGCCGATGAAGGCTTCGATGCCGGCATCCGGATCGGCGAATTCATCGCCCGCGACATGATCACCCTGGCGCTGACCCGCGATTTCCATTGGGTGGTCGCGGGCACGCCCGGCTATTTCGACACCCATGGCCGGCCGTCGGAACCGCGGGCGCTGCTGGATGGCCATGACTGCATCCGCTATCGCTACCCGACATCGGGCATGATCTATCGCTGGGAATTCGAACGCGCGACCGAGGCCTTCCGGCTGGACCCGCCGGGGGCGACGATCGTGAACGATGCCGCCCTGATGCGCGAGCTGGCGCTGGCGGGGCTGGGGCTGATCTATGCCGCCGATCTGCAGATCGCCGATGATCTTGCGGCCGGCCGGCTGGAGACGGTGCTGGCGGACTGGCTGCCGGTCTCGGATGGGCTGCGGCTCTATTTCCCCGACCGCAGCCGCAATCAGCCCAAGCTGCGGGCCTTCATCGACGTCGCGCGGCGGGTGCTGCGCGAGCGGGCTGTGGCGCTGCCCGCCTCCGGCCGGGAGGACCGCGCATGACCGTCGCGCATGAAGCCCGGGTTCTGCGCCGGTCGATCGCCGCCACCCTGCTGGTCTCGGCGCTGGGGATCGGCTTCGGTCTGGCCTCGGGCGCGCAGTCGATCATCTTCGACGGCGTGTTTTCGGTGCTGGATGCCGCCCTGTCGCTGCTGTCGCTGATGGTCACCCGGCTGGTGGCCCGCGAGGACAGCCGGCGCTTCCAGCACGGTTTCTGGCATATCGAGCCGATGGTGATCGCGGTCAATGGCGGCATCACCCTGCTGCTCTGCGGCTATGCCTTCGTGACCGCGGCGACCGATCTGCTGGCCGGCGGCCGGCCGCTGGCCTTCGGCTGGGCGGCCGGCTATGCGGTGGTGGTGGCCGCGATCGGCTTCACCATGTTCGCCTATGGCCGGCGCGCCAACCGGCAGATCGGATCGGACCTGCTGGCGCTGGATGCGCGGGGCTGGCTGCTCTCGGCGCTGATCACCAGCGCTCTGCTGGCGGCCTTCGTCGCGGGGGCCATTCTGGACGGCACGCCCCATGTGTGGCTCACCCCCTATGTCGACCCGGCGGTGCTGATGGTGCTGACGCTGTGTCTGCTGCCGGTGCCGGCGCGGATCGTGTGGCGGGCGGCGACCGAGATCTTCCTGATGACCCCCGACACGCTGGATGTCCGGGTGCGGCGGGTGATGGATGCGGTGGTGGCGCGGCACGACTTCACCACCTATTCCAGCTATGCCGCCAAGGTCGGCCGCGGCCGGTTCATCGAGATCCATGTGGTGGTGCCCGCCGATCATCCGGGCACGACCGCCTGGTTCGACGGCATCCGCCGCGAGATCGGCGAGGCACTGGGCGAGGCCGGCCCGCATCGTTGGCTGACCATCGTGTTCACGACCGATCCTGCCTGGATCTGAGGGCGGAAGCTCGTCGGCCGGCCATCATGCGCCCCAGAAGCGCGACGACGATGCCGGCCAGCATCAGCGCGGCGGCAGTGGCGAAGGTGATGCGCAGCCCCCGGGCAACCGCATCGGCACCGGCGATGGCAACATCCCCGCCCGCGGCTGCGGCAAAGACCGCGCCCATCACCGCCGCACCGGTCACCAGCCCCAGATTGCGGGCAAGGCCCAGCATGCCCGAGGTGACGCCGCGCCGGTCGGCCGGCACCGCGCTCATGATCTGGGTATTGTTGGCGGCCTGGAACAGCTGATAGCCGGGTGTGAGCACCACGATACCGGCAAGATAGCCGGGCAGGCCGAACCAGGCCGGCAGAAGCGCGAGCAGGGTGGCCCCCGTGGCCATGGCGCCGAGCCCCACCACCGCCACCAGCCCGGCATCAACACGATCGACCAGCCGGCCGAGCGGGACGCCGGTCAGGGCCGAGAGCACGGGGCCCGCCGACATCACCAGCCCGACCAGGGCGGTATCGAGGCCGAGCGTGTGCGAGAGGTAGAAGGGCGCGACCACCAGCGTGGTCATGATCACGGTCGCGATCAGCAGGTTGCAGATCAGCCCGCTGGCGAGCAGAGGGTCGCGGAGAGCCGCCGGCCGGATCAGGGGGGACCCGGCACGCTGCTCCACGGCCAGGAAGATCGTGACACCGAGGCCCGCGAGGCCGAGCAGGCCGAAGCCGATGGCATCCAGCCCGTGAGGCCGGGTCATGGCCAGGGCATAGGCGGCGAGGGTGAGCGCGAGCACCAGCGTGCCGGGCAGGTCGAGTCCCTGCCGGAGCGTTGTGGCCGGGATGGGGGCAGGAGAGGCGGGCAGGCCGCGGCGGATCAGCAGCAGGGCGGCCAGCGCCGCCGGCACCAGCACGATGAACACCGCCCGCCAGCCGGCGGCGGCGATCAGCAGCCCGCCCATCGAAGGCCCGAGCGCGGTGCCGATGGCCGAGGTGGTGCCGAGCAGGCCCATGGCGGCGCCGGTGCGCTCTGCCGCCACCGTCTCGCGGACCAGTGCCAGGGTCAGCGCCATCAACACGGCCGCCCCCAGCCCCTGGAGTGCCCGGCCCGCGATCAGCAGGTCGAAAGAGGGCGCCAGTGCCGAGGCCGCCGAGGCAAGCGCAAAGAGCACGAGCCCGGCCGAGAGCACCCGCCGGCGCCCGAGCGCATCGCCCAGCCGGCCGGCGCCGACGATCGCCACCGTCACCGCCAGGAGATAGGCCAGTACCACCCATTGCACCGCCTGAAACGGCACGTCGAGGGCCTGGGCGAGCGTCGGCAGGGCGACATTGGCGATGCTGACGCCGAGCGAGGCGGTCAGCATGGAAAGCGCCAGACCGGCCAGACCCGTGCGGCCGGCCCGGGTGTCATCGGCCCGAGTGCTATCGGCGTGCATGGGGGAGGAGGAGGGAGGCATGTCTGTCATCGGGGTCTCCGTCGGTCGCCTGCTCCCGCTCGGGAGCTGCAGACAGCCTGCGCCCGGCCTTCACATGGCGGAAGATGCAGCATTTGCAGTCAAAGGCTGCATCGGGCGCCATATGTGATGCCGTGCCATGTGCTATCATCAGGGCATGACGATCCCGGATCTCAACCTGCTCATCGCGCTCGATGCGCTGCTCAGTGAATGCAGTGTCGCCCGGGCGGCGGCGCGGCTGCAGCTCAGCGCGTCGGCGACCAGCCGGGTGCTGGCGCGACTTCGCGAGACCACCGGCGATCCGCTGCTGGTCCGGGCCGGCCGCGGCCTGGTGCCGACCCCGCGGGCGCTGGAGCTGCGGGACGAGGCGGCGCGGCTGGTGCGCGATGCGGCCGCCCTGTTGCGGCCGGCAGCCCCGCCCGATCTGGCCCGGATCGCGCGCGCGTTCACCTTCAGAACCCGCGAGGGCTTCGTCGAAACCTTCGGTCTGGCCCTGCTCGCGCGGATCGCGCAGGAGGCGCCGGGTGTGCGGCTGCATTTCGTCGCCCGCACCGACAAGGACGGCACGGCGCTGCGCGATGCGGTGGTGGATCTGGAAACGGGGGTGGCGGACGGGACCGCGGGGCCCGAATTGCGGGCCCAGGCCCTGTTCCGCGACCGCTTCGTGGCGGTGGTGCGGGCCGATCATGCGCTGGCCGGCACGCCGCAGCCGACACCGGCGCTTTATGCCGCGGGCGACCATGTCCGCGTGGCGCGCCGGCCCACGGGCCACGAAGCCGTCGATCAGGCGCTGGCGGTGCTGGGGCTGGAGCGGCGGGTGATCACCACCGTCGCCAGCTTCCCGGCCGCCCTTTCCCTGGTCCGCGACGGCGGGCTGATCGCCACCGTGCCCGAGCGGTCGACCGGCCGGCTGCGCGACGGCCTCGTCACCATCCCCCTGCCACTGCCGGTGCCCGACATCACCATCTCGCTGCTCTGGCACCCGCGGATGGACGCAGATCCGGTCCATCGCTGGCTGCGCGGGGTGGTGCGGGAGGTGGTTGGGGAACGGGGGCAGGTCTCTGCCCATGCCGGCCTGCAGGACCATCGCTCGCAGGAGTAGATCTTATATATTTCAAGATTGTAGACGGGTTCCGGGTTGCGGTCGCAGCCCGCCGGCCGCATATTTAGTCCAGCCGCCCAGTCAGGGATGTGGCTGTGGATGTCAGCCGAGGGTGATCATGAGCCGCGTCAATCTTCAGGATGCCCGGGTCCGGCTTGACGAACTGGTCGACCGTGCCGAAGCGGGTGATACGGTGGTCATCATCCGCAATGGGCAGCCGGTCGCACGGCTGGTCGGATGGGATGACGGGGGCGATCCCGAAGCGTCCGGGCACGAGGGGCGTGGGCGGAGGCCGGGCAAGGGCATCGATCTGAACCGGTTGAGGGCGTTGACCGCGCGCATGCCGCTGCAGCCGGAGGAGGCGGGTGATTTCGTCCGGCGGATGCGGGACGAAGATCGCTTCTGAATGTATTACCTGGACACCTCCATTCTTGTCTCGGGGCTGACTCGTGAGACAGCCACTGAGCGTGTGATTCTGTGGCTGGAAAACTATCAATTTCAGGGGCTCTGGATCAGTCGCTGGACGATCACGGAATTTGCATCCGCACTGTCGCTCAAGATCCGGACAGCGCAGATCAGCCCGTCGACTGGCGAAGATGTCGAGAGCACCTTCGCAACCATGCTTGATGATGGAATATCCGTTCTCCAGATCGCGGCGGAGGATTTTCTGAAGGCCGCAAGATATGCCAGACACCATGCTCTCGGCCTGCGTGCCGGGGATGCGCTTCATCTGGCGGTGGCCAGCCGTCATGATCTGGTGATGTGCACTCTGGACCGGCGCATGGCGGCGGCAGGTCGCGCGCTCGGCATGGCGGTGATCTCTCCCTAGCCGCTAGGGGCTGCGCCAGATCCCCCCCACCACCAGCGCCTCGGTCAGGATCCGGGCGGCGCGGGCTTCGGGGCTGTCGGGCGGGCGGCGGACCGAGACGTCCTCGATGATGAACTCCACCTCTTCCAGCGCCGGCAGGCCGGGGCCACCCTCCAGTTCCACCAGGCCATGAGGACGCATGCTGCGGGGCTGGACCATCACGCCCAGCCCGGCATCGGCCGCGGCCTTGAGCCCGCTCAGGCTGCCCGAGGTGCAGACGATCCGCCAGGCCCGGCCGGCACGGTCGAGCGCGTCGATCGCCGCCGCCCGGGTGATGCTGGGCGGCGGAAAGGCGATCAGCGGCAGCGGCCGGGCCGGATCGGCGATGTCCGGGCTGCGCGCCGCCCAGATCAGCGGCTCGCGGTGCACCGGCCGGCCGCGGGGCCGGCCCAGACGCCGCTTGGCCAGCACCAGATCCAGCAATCCGTCGTCGAGCATGCGGTGCAGCGTGCCCGAGAGCGCGACGGTGATTTCCAGATCGATGGCCGGGTGGTCGCGCACGAAGCTTTCCAGCACCCGGCCGAGCCGGCTGGTGACGAAGTCTTCCGAGGCGCCGAAGCGCAGCCGGCCATGGAGTTCGCGGGCGGCGAAATGCACCCGCGCCCGGTCTTCCACCGCCAGCATGGCGCGGGCGAAGCCGAGCATGGCCTCGCCATCCGTCGTCAGCGACAGGTGGTGGGTGTCGCGATCGATCAACCGCCGCCCGGCCGCCGCCTCCAGCCGGGCGACATGCTGGCTGACGGTGGACTGGCCGAGCCCCAGCCCGCGGGCGGCGGCGGTGAAACTTCCGGCCTCGGCCACGGCCATGAAGCTGCGCAGCTGAACGGGATCGAGCATCGGCTCGGCCTCTCGGGGATGGGGATCCGGTCATCGTGAAACATGATGCCTGTTATTCCTTCCATCCTGAACCGCGATGGCGCAGAACAGCAGAAAGGAGGACGTCCATGGCCCTGTTGTCGCGCATTCTACCGGACCGTTTCGTGCTGGCGCTGATTCTGGCGGTCGCGACCGCCTCGATCCTGCCCGTGGACGGCCGGGCATCGGAGATCCTGCACGATGTCGCGACCGTCGCCATCGCGACGGTGTTCTTCCTCCATGGCGGCCGGCTGTCCCGCGCAACCGTGATCGAGGGTATGACCAACTGGCGTCTGCATATCGCGGTGCTGGCCACGACCTTCGTAATCTTCCCGGTGCTGGGCCTTGCCATCACCCATCTGCTGCCGGAAAGCGTGCTGTCGCCGGCGATCGCGATGGGGCTGCTGTTCCTCTGCGTGCTGCCCTCCACCGTTCAGTCCTCGATCGCCTTCACCGCCATCGCCGGTGGCAATGTCCCGGCGGCGGTGTGCTCGGCCTCGGCCTCGAACATCCTCGGCATGTTCATCACCCCGGCCATGGTGGCGCTGCTGTTCGGCGCCAGTGGCCAGGGGGTGTCGCTGGATCAGGTGGAGGCGATCGTCTTCCAGCTGCTGGTACCGTTCATCGCCGGCCAGGTGCTGGAACGCTGGATCGGCGACTGGCTGCGCCGGCACCGCAAGCCACTGGGGCTGGTCGATCGTGGCTCGATCGTGCTGGTCGTGTATCTCGCCTTTTCGGGCGCGGTGGTCTCGGGCTTCTGGAACCGGGTCGGTGCGCTGGATCTGGCGGTGATGCTGGTGGTCGACTGCCTGCTGCTGGCCCTGGTGCTGGCGATCACCATGCTGGGCTCGCGCTGGCTCGGCTTCTCGCGGGCCGACCGGATCACCATCGTGTTCTGCGGCTCGAAGAAGACCCTCGCTTCGGGCGTGCCCATGGCCAATGTGATCTTCGCCGGCCGCGATACCGGCGCCATCCTGATGCCGCTGATGCTGTTCCACCAGATCCAGCTGATGGTCTGCGCCGTGCTGGCCCGCCGCTATGCCCGGCTTGCCGAAGCGGAGGCGGAGGCCGAAGCGGACGCCAGGACAAAGGGTGCCGCCACCGGACACAACGCCGCATAGCACCGCACCGCGCCCGCTGCTAGCCTGTCGCCCGCGAGGCCGTCCCGGCCTCGGCGGCCGGTGTCACGGAGGAGGGGCGCATGCAGACGGATGTGGCGGTGATCGGCGCGGGCCCGGCGGGACTTGCCTTCGCGCGGGCGCTGGACGGCACCGGGTTCGACGTTACCCTGATCGATCCGCAGCCGGCGGCCGTTCTGGCCGACCCGCCTTTCGACGGCCGCGAGATCGCGCTCACCCATCATTCCATGGCGGTGCTGGAGCGGCTGGGCGCCTGGGCGCGGATCCCGGCCGGAGAGACCGCCCCCCTCCGCGCCGCCCGGGTGCTGAACGGGGCCGGCCATCGCAGCCTGATCTTCGACGGCGCCGCCGATGGCCGCCCGCTGGGCCGTCTGGTGCCCAATCACCTGATCCGGCGGGCGCTTCATGACGCGGTGCGCGAGCAGACTTCCGCGACGATCCTGGACGGTCTGAAGGCGACCGGCATCCGGGTGCGCCCGCATGGCATGGCGGTCGATCTGGAGGATGGCCGCGAGTTGACCGCCCGCCTGGTGGTCGCGGCCGATACCCGGTTCTCGAAGATGCGCGAGGCCCGCGGCATTGCCGCGGATCAGGTGGATTTCGGCAAGACGATGCTGGTCTGCCGGATGAGCCACGATCAGGTCGATCATGGCGGTGTGGCGACCGAATGGTTCGGTCACGGCCAGACGGTGGCGTTGCTGCCGCTCAAGGGCCGCCGCTCCTCGGTGGTGCTGACGCTGCCCCATGCCGAGATCGCGCGGCTGACCGCACTCGACCCCGCGGCCTTCGCGGATGAGATCATGGTCCGGCTGGACGGCCGGCTCGGCCGGCTGCAGCTTGAAAGCACCCGCCATGGCTGGCCGCTGGTCGCCGTCCAGGCCCGCCGCTTCGTCGGCCATCGCTTCGCGCTGATCGGCGATGCCGCGGTCGGCATGCATCCGGTCACCGCCCATGGCTTCAATCTGGGCCTGAAGAGCGCCGAACGCCTGGCCGAGGGCATCGCCCGCGCCGCCCGCACCGATGGCGACATCGCCTCGGCCCTGATGCTGCACCGCTACGAAGCCGGCCACAAGCTGACCGCGGCCCCGCTCTGGGCTGCGACCAATGCCATCGTCGGGCTCTACACCCGCGACGACCCCGCCGCACGCCTCGCCCGGCGGGCGGTGATGGATCTTGGCCGCGGGGCCGCACCGGTGCGCCGGGCGATTTCGGCGCTGCTGATGGATCGTGGCCGGCCCCGGCAACTCAGCGCCTGAAGTCCCGTCAGCGCCTGAGTTCCAGAATGTCGAATTTGGACTCGAACTGCGGCAGCGGCAGTTCCAGCCGCATGCGCTCGGGGCCGAGCACCACCAGATAGCCGACCTGGTTGCGCTCGGGATCGGTGCCGTAGCGCATGGGAGCCTCGCCCGCCACCCAGCCGGCGCCGGCATAGCCCAGGCGCGTTTCGTCGGCCAGATCATAGAAGGTGCCGCCGGTCCGCTGCGAGCCGGTCAGCTTTTCGAGCCGCAGCCCGGCGCCGTCATCGGTGATCCGGCACTTGAAGTCGCGATAGATCGTCAGCGGCAACAGCCCGCCCAGCTTGATCGTCCGGCAACGCCAGATCCCGGCCATCTCGGCCGGTTCCATCTTGCTCGGCCGGCCGCTCAGCACCTCGTCCAGCACCGACACATCCTCGGGCGATCCGCCGGCCCGCGCCTCGGCGATCGCCTCGGCGCGGGCGGTCTCGAAGGCCTCCAGCCGCTGCTGATCTTCGGTGGCGAGGCTGGTGGGGAAGGGGCCGTCGGCATGGGCGGGCAGGATGGTACCTGTGGCCATGATGGCGAGCAGCGCGGCCAGGGCGGCGGGCGCCGCCTTGCGGGCGTTCAGGGGCATTACGTCCTCCGGACTACAGGCTTCGCTTCTCAAACGTAGGCGATGGAAGATCGTACAGCTATATCCGACAGAAGTGGTCTGCTTTCGCACTGGTTGATTGAGTTGCAGAAGCGGTGGAAGACGGCGTGATTGTCGAGCGCTTCAGCTAGCTAGTTCGACAGAAGCTGGGCTCTGAACATGACCAACGGCGGCTATGCCGGCGTGGGATAGAATAAATTGAGAAACATAGCGACTAGGCCCGATTTGTTAACAATATCGGTGTGTCGACAGATAAGGTAGTGCGCTCGAGGAGTCAAAAAATCTACTCCATTTCGATGTAATTTCTCACAATATTATACTTCTATTTTGAATGAATGTTGCGAAAAGGGGGGGCGATTTTCGGAATATATACATCTATCTGCGTATGGACTTAACTATTCTCTTTCGGATTTTATTATGTTTCCGTATTCTGCGGGTAGAATCATTTGATGGGAGCTGGCTTGCGCTTTCCTTTCCGTGTTTTCGATCTTATTTCGACGAGTAATGGCCTTCAATGTCATGTCGCTGTTTAAATCAAGCAGGCTGAGGACACCGCGTACGAACGGAATGGTACGAAACACCGCAAGGCTGCCGGAGAAATAGAGAACGCTCGGAAGAAACCATCCAATGTTCACCGGCTGAAAGACATACGGCATTGGCAGGATAAGGGTCCATTCTAAAGCTTTCCCAACAATTAGAGCCACGACAGCAATAAAATCCAGGCCAAGCAAGGTTACCCAAAACAGCATTTGAGATTTTAGGGCTTTATGGTAGCGCTCGGCGTCTTTGAGTTCTAGTCCATCTGGTTTTAAGATGCCCGCTGTAAAAATCATGGCGGGCAATATCACCGCTGACTGAATGCTGAAAAATGCAATTAATTCGGTAGTAATATTCTTCACCGCGCCGTGAGGCAGGAAATAGGCTCCCGTGGCTGCCAAAAGGACAGCCAGAAAGAAATCCCATTTCTGCAACAGCCAACGCATCTTTCTGGTACCTCTAGGCCTCGATTTTGCCATTCTCAATAAAGTAGTCGTAGGCCGCTCTCAGTTTGACTCGAACATCTGTGGGATCGAGTAAGCTACCGTTGGATAATACGCGTACAGGATAACTGAGGCGAATGTCCTTTCCCGTCAGCCTGCCGTCCTTCCCGACCGCGGTGATTTCACCTTCGGGCAAATTTCGTAGTGCCTGCTGCATCGGCGCACGGCTCACGCGACGTTTCTTCGTTTTGTACCCGATGTGCACAGATACATCCAAGTCGGCGTCCTCCGGGATGCTCTGCAGAAGCTCCTGCAAGTCAGCCTCGTTGTTCATGATCGCGCGCAACACCGCGACCGCGCGCTGTCCCCATGAACGACGCGCAGCAACATCTATGTGCTGGCCCACCTCTCGTTCTGCTACGGGCTCTTGAGGTAACCTCGTCGAGGCGGCTTCAACTACGCCTGTACCACCGACGACAATTTCGCGGATATCGTCTAGCTGCCCCCCAACTTCGTCGCTATCGAACTTCGCGGTGAGCAGCACATGACCGTTTTGCCCCATCTGGGCCGTTCGCTCTTTGAGTAGCCAAGTTAAGTATTGTTCGAGATGTTTAGTTGAAAGCGATCGGCTCTGGATCGTCATGACATGATTGCCGATGACCATCCAGAACATCATCGAATGAATATACTCTCGTCCTGCTGGGGGAGGCTGCTGCTCGACTGGTAGCATTGCTACATCTTGCTCATTACGCAGCAGAGCTTGCATGTAGCCCTGGGTATATACCGTAAGATCGCCAAAAAAGCTAACACCATCATCATGGTATATGTTCATAAGTAGAGTATCAGAATTTTCGGCTCGGTTCCATGCGCGCCTGCTCCAATGTTCTGATAAAACACCGCCATTGAACTGATCGGCGAGGGCACTTCGAATTCGTGCTTCTAAAGTATCTCCCTTTAGTGCATTCACCGGATCTTCCATCCGTCGGTAATGAACCGTAGCAGATTTTCTATCCGTCATTATCCAAGATCTCCTTCAAACCGCGAACTGGACGGTGAAGATGAAGAAAAGTGTGGATCTCTGCGAGGGCGCTATGACGAGCACGTCAACTATCTCGTTGATCCGCGATGCGCTTGAGCACCTCTTTTGACAGGTTATGCGCAAGTAGCGCATTTGTGGATAGCGTTGTGACTAGAGCACCCGTAGAGAATGCCGCTCCCCCTCCGCGATCTATGTCTCAGCAAGAACAAGGGCGCTCGCCGGCCACGCCCCCGAAACGACACGCCGCAGCCCGGCGGACCGGACTGCGGCGTGGAAGACTGGCGTGCCCTGCAGGATTCGAACCTGCGACCGCCGGCTTAGAAGGCCGATGCTCTATCCAACTGAGCTAAGGGCACATGTCAGGCCGGGGCGGTGCTCAGCGCACGCGGTCCCAGCGGAACTTGTCGGCATAGGCCTGGATCTTCAGGTCGCGCATATGCGGCTCGTAGACCTCGTAGGTCAGGCCCTTGCGCTTGGCGAAGGCCACGGCCTCGTCCGGGGTCTCGAACCGCAGCACGACCTGCTGGTCGGTATCGGCAGAGCCGGTCCAGCCCATCAGGGGGTCCAGGCGCTTCGCCGCAGCGGGTTCCATCTCCAGCACCCATTTGCGGGTGTTGGCGCGGCCGGACTGCATGGCGTTCTTCGCCGGCAGGTAGATGCGCGCGTCCATCGCCTCACACGATCCTTGTCGACGGGCCTCGATACCGGTCGCTTCGGGCCGGCGGGCCGTTTCGGGTGGTCCGGTTCGTGGCCGCGAGGCTGGTGGGCCGGCGCGGCCGGACAGGATAGATATAGATATGGTCGGGGCGGCGTGATTCGAACACGCGACCCTCTGCTCCCAAAGCAGATGCGCTACCAGGCTGCGCTACGCCCCGCCAAAAAATCGGGAATGTGGTCACGGACGGGCCGTTAGCTCTCATCCCCGGCCCAGAGATATACCACGCGGATGCTGCGGCGCAAGCGCCGGGGGTGTCACAGCTGGTCCGAGGCGTCTTCCGGCGGGGCCCGCAGCGTGGATTCCGGGTCGGAAAGGGCAGCGGCGGCCCGGCTTTCCGCCTCGGCCAGGGCGAAGAGCCGCAGCGCGCTCGACAGGTTGACCCGATCAACCCGCCGGGCGGCATCGATCGCCGCGACCAGCGCGCCCAGAGAGATGCCGCGCACGCGTGCCGCCCGCTTCAGCACCCGCCAGAACGGCGCTTCCAGCGACACGCTGGTGCGGTGGCCCTGGATGGAGACCGAGCGTTTTTCGACCGCCGCCTCAAGGGGCGGCAGCATCAGGTTCTGCGGGGGATCGTCGTCCAGGGGGGCGGGCGGGAGCGGAGCGGCCATGGCCGGCCGGTCAGGCTGCAGGCGTGGCGGCCACGGCTGCGATCACGGCACCGGTGATCCGGGCCAGATCGGCCGGCGTGGTCTCGAACACCGCATGCGGGGTGCCGGCGGCCGCCCAGGCGGTGGAGAGCGCCATCAGCCCTTCGTCCATCACAACCACCGCAGCTGTCGCATGGCCGAGCGGCGGCACGCCGCCGATGGCATAGCCGGTGGTCCGGCGCACGAAATCCGCATCCGCCCGGCCGGTCTTCGATCCCACGACCAGGGCTAGCTTTGCGGTATCGACCCGGTCGGCACCGCCGATCAGCACCAGCACCGCGGCATCGTCGCTGCTGCGCCGGAAGATCAGCGATTTGACGATCTCTTCCGTCCGGCAGCCGACGGCGGCGGCGGCCTCGGCGGCGGATCGGGTGCTGTCGGGGAAAATGCGGATCACGGCCGGATGGCCAGCCGCTTCAAGCGCTGCGGCCACGCGGCGGGCGGCCGCCGGCAGGCCGGCGGCACCATCGGCGGTGGTTGCCTCCGCCATCGGGGGTCAGCGCTTGCGGAACCGGTCGAGCGCCACGACGTTGTCGCCGGCCTCGGCCTCGGGGGTCGGCGCCGCGCGGCCGTTGTCCTGGCCTTCGGACAGCCGATCCTCGATCTCGAACATCTCCTCGTCGACCTCTTCATCCTCGTCGTCGAAAAGGTCGTCTGCCTCGTCGATGGCGTGGAACTGAAGGCCGAACTTGACGCTCGGATCGGCGAAGCCGGTGATGGCGACGAAGGGCACAACCAGGCGCTCGTGGCGGCCACCAAAGGCCAGCGTCACCGCAAAACCGTGCTGGTTCACGTCCAGGCCCCAGAACTCGTGCTCCAGCACGATGGTCATCTCTTCCGGGTAGCGGGCGCGAAGATATTCCGGCACCTCGACGCCCGGCGCCTGGGTGCGGAAGGTCAGGTAGAAATGATGGCCGTCGCTCAGGCCGCTTTCGGCAGCCTGTTCGAGAACGGTGCGGACCACCCCACGCAGAGCGGTGTCGATGAGCTGGTCGTAGGCGATCTGCGGCATGCGGCGTCCGGTCTCGATGATCGTCGGTTGAAGATGATCGTCGGCTGGTCAAGAAGGGCCGAGGCCCGGCTGCAACGGCGGACCCCGCATCCCGCGACACGGCATCCGGACCGGCTGCGGCCGGTGATAGAGTGGGGGGCTTCTGTTGCCCGGTGCCCCCCGAACCGCGCTTGCCTAGTTAGGCAGCGAGGGCGACACGGTTGTCGTTCGCACCTGTTTGAGTGACCCGATAACGGCGGTATCATGCCGGGCGAAGACCAAACCTTTACCACGCACGTCGATCCTGGCTCGCCCCCATGGAGCACCGGCCCGAAGGCCGGTGATCTGAACTGGTGGAGGCGCCGGGCACTGCCCCCGGGTCCGATACGATTATTCCGTGAGGCCCTGTATCGCCATAGCCGGCCTTGCGACCGGCACCCCATATATAGGCCCTCGGCCGTGACATGCAAAGCCCAAGCTGCGGCCATGCGATGCAGGGGCACGCCGCGCCCTTGCCTGCGGGGGGCGGCCCCTGTATCCAGGGGCGACCAGATCCACGCCGGAAGGAGACCGACGCGATGACCGTAACCCCCGAGCAGCAGGCCGAAATCGACGCCCTGCGCGCCGAGGCGGTGCCCACCCTGCGCACGGTCTCGACCGGCATGGAAAGCGTGCTGCACACCGCCTTTCCGGTGCTCGACCACGGTTTCGTGCGCGTGGTCGACTATATGGGCGACGATGCGGCGGTGGTTCAGGCGGCGCGGGTCTCGTATGGCCGCGGCACCCGCAAGGTCAACGAGGACCGCGGGCTGATCAATTATCTGATGCGCCACCGGCACACCACGCCGTTCGAGATGTGCGAGATCAAGCTGCATGTGAAGCTGCCGATCTTCGTGGCCCGGCAGTGGATCCGCCACCGCACCGCCAACGTCAATGAATACTCGGCGCGCTATTCGATCCTGGATCGGGAGTTCTACGTGCCGGCGGCCGATCAGGTGGCGGCGCAGTCGACCAGCAACCGCCAGGGCCGTGAGGCGCTGCTGCCGGCCGATCAGGCCGGCCGGGTGATGGACATCCTGCGCGACGATGCCCGGCGGGTGTACGACAACTACCGCTGGATGCTGAACGAGACCGACGAGGGCGAGGCCGAGGATCCGACCCGCGACCGCCTGGCGCGCGAGCTGGCGCGGATGAACCTGACCCTGAACTACTATACGCAGTGGTATTGGAAGACCGATCTGCACAACCTGCTGCATTTTCTGTCGCTGCGTGCCGATCCCCATGCCCAGTACGAAATCCGCGCCTATGCCGAGACCATGATGGACATCACCCATCGCTGGGTGCCGCTGGTCGCCGCCGCCTTCGAGGAATACCGGCTGGGCGGCGCACACCTGTCGCGCAGCGCCCTGCATGTCGTCCGGCGCATGCTGGCCGGCGAGATGCCGACGCGCGAGGAGACCGGCATGAGCCCGCGCGAATGGCGCGAGCTGATGGCCCTGCTCGGCCGCGACGCCTGATCCGGCCCCGACAGAGACGCGACACGCCGGGCCGGCGGCAGACCGGCCGAGACGAGGTATCAAGGAGACGCCCATGCAGTTCCTGGTCATCGCCCGCGACGGTACCGATGCCGAAGCGCCGGCCCGCCGTGCGGCGGCGCGCCCGGCCCATCTGGAGAACGCGCGCAGGATGAAGGCCGACGGCCATCTGATCATCGGCGGCGCGATGCTGGACGAGGCCGGCACCATGATCGGTTCGTCCATGCTGGCCGAATATCCCGACCGGGCGGCGCTGGATGCCGCCCTGGCCGCCGACCCCTATACCGTTCAGGGCGTATGGCAGAGTTTCGAGATCCGGCCGTTCCGGGTCGCCGATCTCTGATGTCGCGACGCCCGGCCCATCTTCGACGCCCGACCCTTCCTGTCCTGGTGGCGGCGCTCACCGCGCTCGGCATCATGCGGGCCCCGGCCGCGGCGCCGATCCTGCCCGAGGGGGCGGTGCCGCTCTGTCAGGCCATGGCCGGGCGGGTGGATGCGATCGGGGGTGCCGGTCCGGTCTTCCTGCGCAGCTGGGATGCCCCGGCGGGGTCGGGCCCGCATCCGGACCCGGCGCTTGCCGGCGCCGCCTTCGCCTATGACAATGCCCTGGCCCTCCGCGCGCTGATCGCCTGCGGCCGCAGCGATGCCGCAGCCAGGATCGCCACCGCCTTCGCCGATGCCGTGCTGTCGGAAGATCCGCGCCAGGCGGGTGCCGATCGCGGCCGCGTGCGCAATGCCTATCGCGCCGGTGCCCAGACCGAAAGCCCGCCGCCCCCCAATGGCTGGTGGGATGCCGCCGCAGGCCGCTGGGTGGAGGATCCCTATCAGACCGGCACCGCCACCGGCAATGCGGCCTGGGTGGGCCTTGCCCTGCTTGCGGTGGTAGAACGCCCCGAGGATCCGGCTTTCCCGACCGATCTGCGCCGACAGGCCCTCGATGCCGCCCGCCGGATCGGGGGCTGGGTGATCGACCAGACCGCCGACGAGGCCGGCCCCGGCGGCTATACCGGCGGGGTGGACGGGGCCGGGGCGGGGCTGCGCCGGATCGGCTGGAAATCGACCGAGCATCATGCCGATCTGGTGGCGCTGTTCACGCGCCTGACGGCCGCCGATCCCGGCACGGCCGGCTGGGGCGTTGCGGCAGATCGGGCGCGCCGGTTCCTCGACCGGATGTGGCAGGCCGGCAGCGATCACTTCCCGACCGGCACCCTGCCCGACGGGGCCACGCTCAACACCAGGACCTCGGGGCTGGATGCCCAGCTCTGGCCTCTGCTGTTGCAGGGGGCGCCCGTGGCCTGGCGGAGTGCCTGGGCCTGGGCAGGGGATGCCCATGGCATCGATGGCGGCTTCGATTTCAACGACGACCGCGACGGGATCTGGATCGAGGGCACCGCCCAGGCGGCCCTGGTTGCCGGCCATCTGGGCCAGACGGGCGAGGCGCAGCGCCTGCTCGATCTGGTGCTGGGCGAGGTCTCGCCCGGGGGCTGGCTCTGGGCGACGCGCCGGCCATCGATCACCACCGGCCTCGCCATCGGCCCCGACAGCGTGATCGATGATTTCCGCTACCACCGCTGGCCGCATCTGGGCGCCACCGCCTGGGCGGTGCTGGCCGCGACCGGCGCCAATCCCTTCACGACGGCGTCTTGAGTTTACGACCGCCTCGGGACCTCATGACCAGCCGTTGACGGCCGCGGCATCGACCGGCACCGCCAGCCCGACCTTCACCCGTTCCATGGCGACGAAGGTGCGGAAGCGCCGGACATTGGGGTCGTCCAGGAACAGCCGGCGGGTCAGCGCCTGATAGGCCCCCATGTCGGGCACCGTCACCACCAGCACGAAATCGGCCTCGCCGGTGACGTAATAGCATTGCTGGACCTCGGGGGCGGCGGCAAAGGCGGCGCGGGTCGCGTCCAGCGGGGCCGCCTGTTCGCTTTCCACCTCCACCAGCACCAGGATGGTGATCGGTCGGCCGAGCCGGGCCGGATCGACGATCGCGGCATTGGCCAGGATCACGCCGATCTCTTCCAGCCGCCGGATCCGCCGCTGCACCGCCGGTGTCGACAGCGCCACCGCCTCGGCGATCCGCCGCTGCGGCAGGCGCGCATCCTGCTGAAGCAGGGCCAGGATCGCCAGATCGAAGCCGTCGAGTTCGGCGCGGTTGGATCCGATCGTCATCTGGCGGCCTCCGGACGAGAAAAACTTGCGTCGACGCCCCGGGATCAAAGCGCCTTTCTCTGGCGACACGCAATATTCTTCCATCCTCTCACAGCAGCCAGGGGATGGACCATGTATCTGCCCAACATGCTCGCCGATGCCGGCGGCGCGCTCGATCCTGCCGATGCGGCCGCCTTCGGCGCCGGGGCCGCTGCCGCGGCGGAGGCTCTGTTCGCCGTCACCCATGGCGAGGGGCCGACACCGCTGGTCGAACTGCCGGGGCTTGCCGCGGCCTCGGGCCTTGGGGCGCTGCTGGTGAAGGATGAAAGCGGGCGCCACGGGCTCGGCAGCTTCAAGGCGCTCGGCGGCGCCCATGCCGCGATCCGTCTGGCGCTGGACGAGGCCGGCCGGCGGACGGGGCGCCGCTTCGGGCCGGAAGATCTCGGCACGCCTGCCCTTCTCGCGGTTACCCGCACCCTCACCATGGCCTGCGCCACCGACGGCAATCACGGCCGGTCGGTCGCCGCCGGGGCGCGGCTGGTGGGCGCGCGGGCCGTGGTCTTCCTGCATCAGGGCGTGCGCGAAGTGCGCGCCGATGCCATCCGGGCCGAGGGGGCCCGGATCGTGCGGGTGGCGGGCGATTACGACGACAGCCTGGCCGCGGTCGCCCGGAGCTGCGCAGCCGAAGGCTGGATCAACGTCTCGGACATGGCCCTGCCGGGGCAGGAACGGATCCCGACCCTGGTGATGCAGGGCTATACCGTGATGGCGGCCGAGATCCTGCGTCAATGCGGCGACCGGCCGCCGACCCATCTGTTCCTGCAGGCCGGTGTCGGCGGCATGGCGGCCGCGGTCGCGGCACATCTGGCGCTGGCGGGCCTGGGCATCCGGCTGGTGGTGGTGGAACCGGATGGGGCCGCCTGCCTGCTGGAAAGTGTGCGGGCCGGGCAGCGCCTGCAGCTTGCCGGCCATGCGCCGACCGTGATGGCACTGCTTGAATGCCGCGAGCCTTCGGCGACCGGCTGGCGTATCCTCTCGCGCCTCGCCCGCGATTTCATGGCGGTGCCCGATACGGCCGCACGGGCGGCGGTGAACCGGTTGGCCCGGCCGGTTGCGGGTGATCCTGCCCTTGTGGTGGGCGAAAGCGGTGCCGCGGGGCTCGCGGGTCTGCTCCAGGCGGTGGCGGATCCGGGGCTTCAGGCCGCGCTCGGGCTCGGGCCTGCGGCGCGGGTGCTGGTGATCGCGACCGAAGGCGCCAATGATGTCGATGCCTGGTCGCTGTCGACCGGGCTGGTGCCCGAAGATGTAAAGAGGGCGGGAGCCTTGAAGAGGGCAGGATGACCGGATCTGGTAATGGCGCCGGGATCGTGATCCGTGCGGCCGTGGCGGCGGATGCCGGGCGGCTCTGGGCGCTGCTGCGCGATCTTGCGGTGGAGGACGGCGCCGGCGCCCGGTTCCGCGCGACCGAGGCGCTGGTGGCCGCACACGGTTTCGGTCCGGCACCGCGCTTTCAGGCGGCGCTGGCCGAAGATGCGGCCGGCCGGGCGCTGGGCTTCGCCAGCTGGTTCCCGGTCTATTCCAGCTTTCGGGCGCGGGACTATCTGCTGCTCGACAATCTCTACGTCGTGCCGGCCGCCCGCGGCGGGGCGGTCGCCCGGCGGCTGATTGCCCATGTCGCAGGCCATGCGACTGCGCTCGGCGCCGACCGGCTGGAGCTGCATGTCCAGGCCGACAACGATCGCGCCCGCCGCTTCTATGCCCGGATGGGCTTCGAGGCGACGGGCGGGATGTTGCAGATGATCGACGGCGTGGCGCTGGATCGGCTGGCCGCAGAGGCCGGCTGACGGCCGGTCAGGGCCGGGGAGAGCCGGTCATTGAACGCCGGCCACGTAGTCGCGCAGCGCCTGGGCTTCGGTCTCCAGCTCGTCCAGGCGGCATTTCACCACGTCGCCGATGCTGATCATGCCGGTCAGGCCGCCATCCTCGCCCAGCACCGGCACATGGCGGATGCGGCGCATGGTCATCATGGTCATCAGTTCTTCGATCGTGGTCTCGGGCCGGCAGGTGGTCAGCCGGGTGGTCATCAGCTCGGTGACCGGGGTGTCGAGCAGGGCGGCGCCCCGGTCGACCAGGCCGCGGGCGACGTCGCGCTCCGACAGCATGCCGACGATGCGGCCGTCGCGGACCACCGGCAGGGCGCCGATATTGTCCTGGGCCAGGATCTCGAGGGCGCGGGAAATGGTGGCTTCCGGATCGACGATGGCGATGCGGCGGCCTTTCCGCCGCAGGATGTGTTCGACGAGCATGCGCCCGATCTCCTCCAAGCTGGCCGCCCCCGGGCAGAAAGGGGGACGGTCTGTCCGTTGAACGGACCCGCCGGCCGTGACGTTCCTCCTGCGATGCCTGGAGACGGGGTCCGGCCCCGGTCCCGGCATCGGTGTCCCCGCGCGTAAGCGGCGGGATGGCGCGCGAATGGGCTCCGCGTCGCCGCCACGATCCGCCTCCGCGGGTGGGGCGGGGGCTTGATCGCAGCATTTCCTTAACCATGTAGGATGGGCATAGCCGGGCGCCGGTACAAGATGCCGTGACCGGGGATCCGCCGAAGCAGGTGGACGGGCCGGTACGGGGGCGTGATGGCTGCCCGGACCGGAACGGTCTTTGCGTCGCGAAAAAATCCGGAGGCGATTCTTCACGGAGTCCCAATGGGTTGTGCGGTCGCCGGACGGATGTCCGAAAAAACCGTCAAAAAAGGTGTTGCCAGGGTGGGCTGTGGCCCTTATAAACCGCCCCACACCGACGGGCACCGCGGACGACGCGGCGCCGGGCGGGGCT
>MDTG01066904.1_pt1 | contig 94843 bp, 86 predicted proteins | sample 811421 | NCBI WGS metagenome assembly MDTG01 (sample SAMN05326645, study PRJNA326480) | marine metagenome | isolation source: seawater | place: Pacific Ocean: South East | collected 2011 | reverse complement strand
TTCTAGCAGTTGATCGATAAGTTTGTCTGATATTGGCATTCTACATTTCCTTTCAACAGGTTAAGAATGCCACTTACACAGATATTTTTACACTCTCGAGGAAATAGATAAAGAGGTTTTTCCATCATCCATTGTTTCAAACGCTTTCGTTTGTGCGACATCCAAATCAACTTTTTGGTTGACAGACTTTCAAAATGCCTTTTTTCAATAGTCGTGGCGAGAGCTAACCAATCAGTTTTCGTACCATGGCTGAACTCAGAAAACATAGGAGCTCTGTTGATTCTTATAACTATGTCCTTGGAATCTATTGCGCGACCGTAACTTGTAGTGCATAACGACCTGGCATTTCCGACAACTGCAATGTGTTTATTTTTCACTGCATCCGCCAGTGTCAGAAACGTATCTTCAAGCTTGGCATTCAATAATTCATCGTTGTTTGACCAGATAGCTTTATAGAATCTGACTTTATCGAGCATGTTAAAGAGGCTGTAATGCCTGGAAAGAAAGTCGTAATTTGAATCCTTCACTCTTTTTAATCCCGAGGAGTTAGCTTATTAAAACTGTAATGAATACTCCTGAAGATTTGCTGATTTTAGTCTGAATGATAAAGCAGCTATTTATTCTTAGTTATAAAACATGCTCGATTGTTAAGGGTAATATATAAAGGTGGAGGTTAATTAAAAATGAATTCTGATTTTTGCAAATAAATTATGAGCATCTTTGGTTTCTATAGATTTTTTGTAGAGATTTCTTTTCCCAAACTTAGCAAGTTCGTCTTCGAACTCACCTCCAAAACTGTAACTTAAATAAAATGCGGTTATCTTACTTAAGGAGTATTTATAGCGTAGTTGGAATGCACTTTCAGAAAATGAAAAGTCATCATGTCCGCTCGCGTCTACAAGTTGTCCCTGCGGGTCAATAAGATAACTATTTAGCAGATTGGCTTTACCAATAACAGATTCAAGTTTAATTCTTAATTCTTGAGTTTCGCTTATTTGATAGTCAAGGTTTATTTCAATGGCTTGCTCTGTGAAATCAAATTCCCCGATGTAATTGTCTCTTTCCCACTCAAGCCAGCTCTCGCTATTGTACTGTGAGAAAGTGAATCCAATGTTCATCGGTTTACTAACTTGCAAGTCTACCGTAAGTTCTGTGCTGTAAAACTTACCAGATAGGCCTTCTGTGCCAAATTCAGCCGATAGGTCGATACTGCCCCAATCATATTCAGGTGTATCAAGTTCAAACTCCGCAATATAAAAAGACGGTAGACGTACGGAATTGTTTCCTCTGGTGAGTAGATCATCATAACCAGGAGTACCAACTTCCACGGACAACTGATATTCAAATTCAGCTTGTGTCACTATTTCAATACCGACTCCTGCAATACTAGGCAAGGTTTCATTTTGATGGTTTGTCTTTAGTTCGGCCTCGAAGGAAAACAAAGTGTCTCTGATTGACCAGTGATTGAAATCAGGTATTTGATATTGATACTCATATTCTGCTTGTTTTCGGTTTACACGTTTGACATACCCAATGTCATTTAATTGTAAATTGTCACCATAGCTAAACAAACTAAATTCATGATTTTGCTGCGCGGTTGGTTGTATACTTCCGGTAACCCACCAACCGAAATCATTTGTTGTTGAAAGGCTTTGTTCAATAACGCTTTTTATTGCACCGAAATTTAGCTCGGCGTTATCTGAGTAAGCATAATTGAAATCTGATTCTATAATAGTAGCTGTTCTTTCGATACTTGGTGTGTCAACTCGATTGAGTGACATACCAATTTTATTTGCACCAAACCTGTACTGGCCTCTCAACAGCCAAAACTCTCTACCCGGTTTGCCTTGATCTGCGTTTTCAAAAGCTGTTAATACCCCCAAATCCAATCTTTCATTGCTAAGTGTGTACTTTATTGCAGAGTTCAATTCTCCTTCATAGTCATTATCATAATATGAATTTCCGCCAATTCTCGGTGTGTGCACTACCCTGAGCGATTCTGGCCCTACCACGTCGAATAGACTGCTATTGTCATTGAAAAAAGGGCGATTTTCGGAAAAAAAGTTTTCTATAGCGGAGAAATTTACGACTAATTCATTTGACTCCACCTGACCAAAGTCAGGGTTGATTGTGGCACTAAATTGTTGATTTTTAGTTGGCTTCCAAAAGATTTCAGCACCTATATTCGCCTTGTCTTTGCTATTTGTAAAATCTCGATTGAGAGAGATATAAGGGAATATATCCAAGCTTGACTGGTCTTTCACTTCAACTGTTTGTCTAGTGAAGTTTGTAAGGAAGCTATTCATTGAAGCGTTTGCAGGTATTGATGAATATGTTGCATTCGTGGATTCATCATAGCGGGTAATAGAAAAACCGAATTCATTCTTGTCTTGAATTGAAAAAGGCATGGCGCTCCAGGGAATAAAGATTTCGGCGTTCCACGAACCAGTTAGAACTTTGGTTTTATAGTGCCACTGACTATCCCAATCTAAATCAAACTCTTTATTTTGTTTGTATATCCCATCGTAGAAATAGCCTTGATGATTTACGGCAAATACATAGCCTATTTGCTGTGTATTATTCATATCAATCATTAGTTGGATATGATCGTTGGTGAATAGAGTATCGTTTTCTTGTGTTCGTACTCTCAAGGGTGAAATGGTACTTGCCGAAATACCAATATATATACCATGGCCTGAAGTAATAAACTGGTAAGAAAAGTTACCCTCGAGTTTTGTTAGTGTTTGTGGAATAACCTGAAAGTTGACAGTATTTGGCGTTATACCTTGCCAGGATTCCTCATTGAGTACACCATCAATAACTGGTTCTGATGCGGATGCAGTGTTAGATATGTAAAGATAAAGAACTGTTAGAGTAAAGCTAAAGAGTTTCTTCATTATAGCGATACTGTAAATGTTATTCTTCTGTTAATTAATGAGGCTGAAATAGTTGCATTAATTCTTTCACAATAAGACTTTACTATTGCTAATCCTAATCCAAACCTCTCCGTAGATGTTCTGGAACTGTCTTTTTGCCACAAAGGATCGAAAAATAGTTTCAAATCATTTTCTTGAGTCTCTTCATGACAAATATTTGAGATCTTAATCAGGACTTTTCTTTCAGACGTTTTCGATACTGCTATTTCTATAGCTGTATTATTTGGGCTGTAAAATATTGCGTTATTAATTAAATTCGAAAACACAGTTTCTAAAGCGAATTTATTACTATTTACCAATAGAGTCGAGTCACTAAAGTCTATATTTATTTCCCTTTTATCTATGTTTTCTCTAGTAAGAATGTTATTTAACATTTCGCGCAGATTAACTTCGCATGTGGGTAATTTTTGTGTGCTGCCGCTTTTTTGTAATAGCAAAATGTTATTAACTATGTTTTTCAAGCGGGAGGAGATTTCATGAACATCTTTGGTTAAGTTATCTGTTATTTGTTTCTCGTGAGGGAACTTTAGGGCTACTTCGCTCAAACTTATGAGTTCTGCAATTGGGGTTTTTAACTCATGGGCAATATCAGAGGTGAGTCTTTGTTCCCGTACATATAGGCTGTGGTTATCTTTTATAAACTGGTTAACACCGTTAGCAATAGGGACAAGTTCTTCTGGTAACGTTTTGACAGACACCTCAAGTTGATTGGAATTTAAACTAATATTACTAAGCTGTTTATTGAAATCATCTATTGGTTTTAAGCTATTGTAGACCACAATCTTGACGATTTTTCTTACGGCTAGAACAGCTAGAATTGAAGTAATAATAAAGATGACATCTACAAACCAAAGTATGTAATTCAACTCCTCTTTACTAAGTGCATAGGCAAACTCCATGGGTGTTTGACTTTTTGAGAATTCTTCCCGGTTTATTCCCATTTTTTCGCGAACGTCTGAGTCTACTTGTGGCAAAAATTTAGTAAAAACCATTCTGCCATCTCTTCCATCCGGCAAAGTAATATCTTGAATTATGAATTCATCTAATTCTACATTCAGTCTTGGCAAGTCGCTTATTTCAAAGAACGTTAAAGTGTCTGAACGCTCAAATACCTGATTTTTATGCCATAGTTGAAAATACTCAGGGTTTTCAAGGCCTTCAAACTCAGGCATAAATTCACCGGCAAAATCAAATTCAACTTCGACGTTATCTTCCTCTACCAAAGTTTCGAGTAATCCGACTTTATTGAGCATCGCCAGATCAAACTCTCCACTAATCCAAGTGTCGACACTTATATCAGTGATCAATAAGATAACTAACATTAGTATTGAGATAGAGATGGATAAATAACGGCTTAGCTTTTTATGAATTGAGTTCACTACTGACTCTCAACAAAATAACCGAAGCCGCGCTTGGTTTTGATTGGAAGTTCGTATCCAATGGCTTTAACTTTCTTTCGAGCAGAAGAGAGGTGCGCTTCTATAGAGTTTTTTGCAATAGCATCATACTGTCCAGCAAGATACTCGCTGAGCTTCTCAGCTGATATGACTTTCCCCTGATTTGTAAACAAGCATTCAACTACTTTGTATTCATTTGGTGTAAGTAGGGCATCAGTGCCAGCGCATTTTAGTTGTTTTAAATGCAAATCTAATGATATTGGCCCAATATTGATACTGCTGTCATTTACATTCAAGCTTCCTCTTCGCATTAAACAAAGCAGCCGTACATGAAGTTCGTCAAAGGAAAAGGGTTTTGTTAGGTAGTCATCAGCGCCGTTGAGTAAGCCATCTACTTTATCTTCTGTCAGGTCTTTCGCTGATAAGATCAGTATCCGAATATCTTTACCCGCTTGTCTAATTGCTTTAAGAATTGACGTGCCGTCTACAGAGGGAAGCATTAAATCAAGAATTAAGAGTGAGTAATCCCCAGACAAAGCCATACTTAACCCTTCAGAACCATCTCCGGTATCATCAATAGTGAACCCCAGGTTTGATAGGCCAACCTTTAAACTTCTTCTGAGGGATATAGAGTCTTCGATGATTAAAACTTTCAAGCATGTGTACCTTACAATTATTTCTGACAGGTTATCGTCTTAATCTTAAGGTTAGCTGAATTTATGCTTAAGGGTAGTGGCGAACTTCAAACAGAAAAAGTCAATTCAATGATTGTTATGCCGTAGCTGCTGATTAGAAAGCTGTATTTAGAACTATTGCTTTAATGTAATTTAAATTCTGATTTGTTTGTTTCAAATAATTGTAAAAAAAAGGTTGAATAAAATCTAAGCAAAACAGTATAGTAAAAGAATGCAAGCGCATACATGTGTCGCAAGGATACAGTGTAATAACGCGCTCAAAAGTTTTGCAGCTAATACAAGGACAGTGGGGGAGAGCAATCATCGCTACAATAAGGACGCTGCTACTCATTCTGATAGTGCAAACCATTGCATTATCGCCGGCCCGGGCTAATAGCACTAGCCCGGTGTCTCAGTCACCCATCAAATCTGAACTTGTTCATACCGAATCCGGCTATGTGATCCATCGAAATGGCGATCCCTATTTTATCAAGGGGGCAGGCGGCAGCAGTAATATGGCGTTACTGGCGCAAAGTGGCGGTAATTCCATTCGCACCTGGGGCACGAATAACGCAAAAGCCATATTGGACGAAGCCCACAAACACGGTTTAACCGTAATGCTGGGTCTGCGCATTGGCCATGAGCGTCATGGGTTTGATTACAATGACGAAGCAGCGGTTGCCAAGCAAAAAGAATGGGTGAAAACGCAAATTCTGGCGTTTAAAGATCATCCTGCCTTGTTAGCCTGGGGTATTGGTAACGAGGTTGATTTGTTCTATACCAACACCAAGGTGTGGTATGCCGTACAAGATATTGCGGCCATGATCAAAGTACTCGATCCGAATCATTTGATAACCACGGTCACTGCGGGCATGGATAAAACCAAGCTCGACCTGATCCTGGAGCGGGTACCTGATATTGATTACCTGAGTATCAATATTTATGGCGGTCTGGAAACGCTGCCTAATGCCTTATTGGAGATGGGGTATAGCGGTCCGTATGTAGTCACTGAATGGGGGCCAACCGGGCACTGGCAGGTACCCAAAACCGATTGGGGCGTACCCATTGAGCAAACCAGCACACAAAAAGCCCTGTCTTATCGGGAGCGCTATGCGGCGGGCGTGCTGGCAGCACCTGGCAGAGCATTGGGTTCCTATGCCTTCCTGTGGGGCCAGAAGCAGGAGACTACACCAACTTGGTACGGTGTGTTCACCGAAGCGGGATACCCTAATGAAGTGGTCGATTCGCTGCATTACAACTGGCAGGGATCTTGGCCTGCATCGCGCGCGCCTTACATAAAAAGCTTTACGTTAAACAACAAAGTGGCGCTGGATAACATCCATGTGAAGCAAGGCGATACCATTGACGTTGATTTGCATGTCGGCACACATCAAGCAGACGGTTACACCATTCGCTGGGAGGTATTGCCGGAAAGTACTGATATTAAATCGGGTGGCGATCCTGAATCCCGGCCAAAGCCAGTACAGGGGTTAATTGTCTCTGATGACAATAAAGGAACGATGCGTTTCACCGTTCCCTCTACACCCGGCGGCTACCGGTTATTCGCTTATGTGCTCGGCGGCAGCGGAAAAATAGCCAATGCGAATATTCCGTTCTACGTCGACTAGGCGCTTTTCTGTAATGTTTGTGAGTGAATTGAAATAATCGTACTGGATTAATGCGATTATTTCATGAAGCCATTCGCGATCCTTCACTAATATTAATGAATCAACCGCAGTAAGGTAGTACTCAACGCATGTACATACCGCTGATGGTACGTCATGCCAGTACCTTAATAACGGAGGAGACAGCGCGTGGCGAATGATTCAGACACAATCAAAACAGGTAATTCTGAACCCCAATCTGGCAGAAGACAGTTTATCCGCAATATGGCTATTGCCGGTACGGGTATCGCAGCATCGCTTGCCGGCACATCTGCTGTTGCCGCGTCTGATTCAGCACAGGGTTGTTCCACTGCGGTAGTAGGTAACAACACCCGCAAACTCGGCGCATTAACGGTATCGCCAATTGGTCTGGGTTGTATGAGTATGTCCAGTGGCAGTTATAACCCGCCACGCAGCGCAAAAGACATGGTGCCGGTCATTCGCGGTGCAGTAGAACGTGGCGTCACGTTTTTCGATACCGCCGAAGTGTATGGCCCGTTCACCAACGAAGCGATCGTTGGTGAAGCGCTGCAACCGGTGAGAAATGACGTTGTACTGGCCAGCAAATTTGGCTTTAAGTTTGAAAATGGTCAGCGTGCAGGGCGGGATTCGCGTCCTGAAGCTATTCGCACGGCTGTAGAGGGCATGTTAAAGCGCTTGCGTACAGACCGCATTGATTTGTTGTACTTGCACAGAGTCGATCCGAATGTGCCGGTGGAAGAGGTTGCCGGTGCGGTAGGGGAATTAATTAAAGAAGGTAAAGCCCGCTATTTTGGGTTATCCGAAGTGTCACCAACCACGTTGCGCAAAGCCCATGCAGAGTATCCGGTTACCGCGGTACAAAGTGAATATTCCATTATGGAACGTTCGGTGGAGAATCAGGTACTGGCAACCTGTGAAGAGCTGGGGGTTGGCTTTGTGCCATGGGGCTCAGTGTGTCGGGGCTTCTTAGCCGACAAATTTAACGAGTACAGCCGCTTCAGCGAGCCATCGCGTTTCGCATCCGTGCCGTATTTCACGCCGGAGGCCATTGAAAATAACATGGCGATACTTAACCTGGTTAGAGAGTGGGGGGCAGAACGCGGAATGTCGCCTGCGCAGTTTGCCATTGCTTGGTTGTTGTCGGTAAAACCCTTCATTGTGCCAATTCCTGGCACCACTAAATTGCATCATCTGGAAGAAGACATCGGGGCGATTCACACGCGTTTCTCAGACAGTGAAATGGCCATGTTCCGTAAACAGTTTGAGCAATTGGATTTAGTTGGGTTCCGCGCAAAGGATGCGGCGTTAACTGACAAGTAGCGCCGTTTACACAAACAGCCAACCAGCGTTGGCTGTTTGTGTGTATCAAATGAGTAAAACTATTTACACCGTGCGTGTGGCAATGGCTGGTGGCGTGGCTGCGGCTTTGAGTGCTGGCCCCAGCACGGCTAACTGACCCACCACAAACAATACAACCATGCCGGCCGGAATGTAATACCAATCCAGTGCCGTCATCGCGAACCATTCGATCAGTAGCATATTTAAACCAATAGTCATGGCAACCCCTAATAGTATGCCAGTGGTACTGATGATCACGTTTTCCAGCATGAAATAGCGTACGATGGCCTGCTTGCTTGCGCCCAGTGCGCGGCGTGTGCCAATTTGCTTGCGACGCCGGTTCACATTGAAGCTGGTTAGGCCAATGATACCCATGGCCGTGATCAGTGTGAGCAGCACCATTACCGTAGACAGAATCTTAATCATGGCGCTGTGCTGGCGATAGCTTCGCTCGCGGGTTTCCGTGACCGTTGTGACATTGCGAATTAGGCGATTACCGTAGGCGTTGGCCAGGGTGTCTTCCAGTTCTGCCATTAAGCGGTCGCGTTCACCGGGTTCGGTACGAATGAAGTAGCGGGTAGACTCAGAGACCATTTTTTCGGGCGATAGCATGGCGTTTTCCAGTTCGCTCCAGCCTATCCAGGGCGCTTGCAGTTTATCTACAATGCCGGTAACGATAACCGGTTCATCATCGCCAATGTACACGGTTTTGCCTACGACACTTTGCCATGGAATATCCGGGAACAGCTTTTCAGCCAGTGCCTTGGTGATCATGGCGTTATCCGGCCAGTCCGGCTGGTTGCGTTCGCGCCAGCGAATATCCGTTGCAGTAAAGTTACGGCCAGCGATCACTTCCAAATCAAGCGCGTTAATGCCGTGGGCGTCTACGAAGTAGTTGGCGGTACTCACATCTTCCTGGTCGTCACCCGGTTGAGTAGTCAGGCTCATAGACCAGCCACCGCCGCTAATGGGAATAGCATTGATCTGAATAGCGTCAATGACCCCCGGGGTGTTTCGAATTACATCCAGATCCTGCTCGATAACCCGTTTAGGCTCAAAGTCGTTGCCAAAACCGGTGCTGGTTAAGTAGAAGCTGTTGGCTTCGTCAATGCCGCTTTCTCGCTGCATTAATGCCTGACGCTCTACAATAATAAATATCGCGTTTACCACTATGGTCATGGTTAATGCGATTTGCAGGGCAATGAGTACGGCACCCACTTTGTTGCGAAGCAGAGCGCGGCAAATAGGGCCAAACTCTAAATTGGTTTTCATGGTTGGCTCCTTATTGGGTTTTCAGCTGACTTGCTGGCGGAATGCTGCACACACGCCATGCTGGGTAACAACCGGCCAGCACACTGGCGGTAATGGCAATGCCAAAAGACAGCACCACCATAGTGGCGTCCAGATGCACTAATTCACTGATGAAGTCACCATACAAAGACTCGATGGCCTGTAATCCCAGTGAGGCCAGTGCCAGCCCGAGAACCCCGCCTATTAATCCTATGAGTGCGGTTTCGGTAATATACTGCGCGAAAATTGCGCCTTTGGTGGCACCAATTGCCCGGCGTAGGGCAACGTCGCCATTGCGGGTGGCGAATTTAGAAAGTAACAGGCCAACGGTATTGAGAATGCAAACAAACAAAAACAGGAAGGCCATGTACATCATAATTTGTGCATCGTCGGCCACCACTTCTTCGGTTTCCATCCAGGTCATGACGTCCGACAAGCGGTTGTTGTGAGGGCGCGGAAAACGGCCCAATGCTTTTTGCTCGTCCACGTAGGCGTTGAGGAATGTCATGTAAGCATCGCGGTCGGCATCAGTTGGTAATTCAACCCACATCTGGTAGTTAATACATTCCGACATCAGGAACGCCTCAAAGCCTTCGCCCTCAGGGGATTTCCAGCAATTAGTGTTGCCGCCATTAGACAGCTGCATAACCTGCTTCATGTAGAAAGGTATAAATACATCTTCGGTCTCGCTGAACGCACCTGTGGTGACATCGTAGAAGCGCGGTACCAGGACCCATTCATCGAGCACGCCGACTACTGTAAACATTTCACCAGCGATGGTAATGGATTTACCCACCGAGTTTTCACCGCCAAATACACGGTCGTTGGTTTCTTTGCTGATCACGGCGACTTGCTTTCGGGCAACATCGTCGCTGTACTGCCAGCCACTGCCATATAAAAACGGCGCGTTGAACATGGGGAAAAAGTCGGCAAAGTTCAGACGCAAGCTGGCCATAAAGGGCTTTACATCCGGGTTGTCTGGCTGCACTACGCCGCCAGAGCTTGCCATCGCTGACTGACGAAATGCCTGCTGTGCCTGCATCAGGTTAGTGGCATCGGTCCAGGTTAGCTGGTCGGGTGGCTCATTGGGTTCTCGGGCAGCAAAGTGCGGGCTCCAGCTGTCGAGCTGAACGTAATAAAGCTGATCGCTTTTTTCCGGAATTGGGTTGGCCGACATCAGGTAATTTACCGTAATGGTGGTCATACAGGCACCAATACCCAGTGCAATGGCCAGCATCATTAACCCGCTGAGCCAGGGCGTGCGCTTAATGCTTTTACTGGCCAGTTTTAAGTAGTAGTAGAACATAATGGCGTCCTGCGCTGACTATTGGTTGCTGGCCAGTGCCACAGGCACCAGGGTTTCGTGTTCGCTGATCTGACCGTCGCGAACAAACACATTCTTACCGGTTTGCATGGCCAGTTCCGGGTCGTGGGTGACCATCACAATGGTGGTGCCCTGCTGGTTAATTTCCTGCAATAAGGCCATCACGGTTTTTGCCATTTGGCTGTCTAGGTTCCCGGTTGGTTCGTCAGCTAACAGGAAACGAGGCTCACCGGCTAACGCGCGGGCTATGGCGACACGCTGTTGTTGTCCGCCCGAAAGTTGCGCGGGTAAGTGTTTCATGCGGTTTGCGAGTCCAACGCGTTCCAGGCTTTGGGTAATACGCTTATGGCGTTCCTGTTTGCTGAAGCCGCGATAGCGCAAAGGCACGTCGACATTGTCGTACAGGTTTAAATCCGGGATCAGGTTGAAACTCTGGAAGATAAAGCCAATTTTTTCGTTGCGAAGTTGACTCCGCTGCCGATCCGAAAGGTTGCTGACATCGGTGCCGTCCAGCACATACTGGCCGCTGGTGTAGGTTTCCAGTAACCCTGCAATGTTCAAAAACGTCGTTTTACCAGAACCGGATGGACCGGTGACTGACACAAAGTCGCCTTCGTCGATAGTGAGGTTGAAGTCGCGCAGTGCGGTGGTTTCCACCAGGTCGGTGCGAAATACCTTGTTGATATTGTTCATTGATAGCATGTTGATTCCCAGTCGTTTTATTGTGTGATCAGCACCGTTTCGGCGTTGTTGAACTGCGCAATACCTGAAACAATGATGGTGTCGTGCTCATTCAGGCCCGACGTGATTTCTACAGCGGCCAGGCTTCTGGCGCCGGTGGCAATAGGCGTGCGATAGGCGATGTTGTCGCGCACAACATAGGCAACACGGCCACCGCCGTTATCCAGAAATTGCCCGCGTTGTACCATGAGTACATTGGGTTTGTTTTCCATCAGAATGCGGGTGGTCAGTCGCTGGTTTTGGCGCAATCCAACGGGCGAGGCGTTGCTGCCATCGGCCACAAAGCGCACGCGCCCTGTTACCTTATTGTTCTCAATTTCGGGTGAAATGGTGACCAGCTTAGCCGGGTACATCTGGCCGTTTACGTTCACCTGAGCCTGCATGCCAAGGGCTAAGTCGTCGGCGTAGCTTTCTGGAATACCGACTTCCAGTTCAAACTCACTCAGGTCTACCACGCTTAAAATGGCCTGGTTTTTCGCAACCTGATTTTTTTGCTCTACGGCGAGGTTGCCAACAATACCGCTTACCGGTGAGCGTAACTCCAGCGAGTCAACCTGACGCTGAAGTTCAGCGACTTTCAGCTCCTGGCGGGTCAGTTGATGCTCTTTACTTTTAATTTCGAACAGCAGACTTTCTTTGTTGAGCTCGGCATCGCTAATGGCGTGCTGGTGGACTAACTCGGCATTACGCAGATCGTCCTGGGCTTTTTCAAAGTCTATATTGCTGATGGTTTTGGTTTCGTAGGCTTTGTCGGCCCGGCGCTTTTCCCGTGACGCGGCAGTAAGCGTAATTTGCGCCAAATCTACCGCTTTCTGATCGTCCAGCATGGCTTTTTTAGCTTGAATACGCTGACGAGACAAAGCGGTTTGCAGTTCTTCGAGGGCGGCGTTTTCTTGCTCGAGTTGATTAGTGAGGTCAGGACTGTCAATCGTAGCCAGTACCTGATCTTTTGCGACTTCATCCCCGGCGTCTACGGTAAAGGTAATGGTGCCTTGTGCGGGGCTGTAAAGGCGAGGACTGACCGCCGCAACCACACGACCTTCAATGGATAAGTCGCGCACCAGGTCGCCATAACCGACACTGGCGAGTCGTAACCGGGCGGCCGAAACTGATGCGTCAGAGGCTTGCCAGCTGGATACAGCAGGTACAACATAAAACAGAAGCAGGCCAACAACGGCTACGCCGGCTAACGCATACCACTTTAGTGGACGGGATTTTTTTTGGATGAGGGTGTCCTGACCGCTGGTATCGGCGATGTGCATGAACAGGTTTCCTTTTCACTCTTGAATACCTGCTATGTCGAGAACAAATCCGGAATAGTTTAAATGTAGGAAATAAAAAAATAGAAAAGGGCCGCAAGTGTTGCACTTTGTCGGCCCAAAATGAGCTGTTAACCTGCTGCGCGCAGGCGCTCCAATACATGAATCACGCCACGTAACTCCGCCAGCGATTTCATTCTGCCTGCATAGGAGTAGCCAGGGCGTACACCGGGTTTATTCATTTCCTCGTCCATCAAATGACCGTGGTCGGGGCGCATGGGAATACTATTGCGCTTACCTCGATTGGTCTCTTCGTCCAGCAACGCGTTGATCAGGCCAATCATGTCATTGTCGCCATCTAAGTGGTCTGATTCATAAAAGGAGCCGTCTGGCTCACGTTTTACATTGCGTAAATGTACAAAGAAAATACTGGGTCCAAAGGCGCGGACCATGTCTACCAGGTCATTGTCTGCGCGAGCACCAAACGAGCCTGCACATAGGGTTAATCCGTTAGCAGGGCTTTCTACCGCTTCAAGAATGGCACGGGCATCGTCGGCGGTGGAGACTACGCGTGGCAAGCCAAATAGCGAGAACGGTGGATCATCCGGGTGAATACACATTTTCACGCCGGCTTCTTCGGCCACCGGGATAATCTCTCGCAGGAAGGCAAACAGATGCTCACGGTAGCCTTCGGTGCCTAGTGCAATAAACTGGGCAATGGCTTTGCGAATGCCTTCCCGGTCGTATGAGCCTTCGCCACCCGGTAACCCTGCAATAATGTTCTTCTCCAGAAGCTCTCGCTCGGCGGGCGATAGCGCCTCAAAGCGCGCTTTGGCAATATCAAGTTGCTCTTGGTTGTAGTCTTGCTCTGCATTTTCGCGTTCCAACATGAACACGTCATAGGCAATGAAGTCGGTCATTTCAAAACGCAGTGCTTGTGAGGCGTTGGGCAACTGGTAACTCAGGTTAGTGCGTGTCCAGTCCACCACCGGCATAAAGTTATAACAGACCGTATCAATGCCTGCTGCGCCAAGGTTTCGCAGTGTCTCCTGGTAATTTGCGATATAACGCAGGTAATCGCCCGTTCGGGTTTTAATATCATTATGCAATGGCACACTTTCTACCACCGACCAGTTCATTCCCGCCGCTTCAATCTCAGCTTTGCGCGATTGAATTAAACTGAGCGGCCACACTTCTCCGGTCGGGATTTCATGTAACGAGGTTACGATACCTGTTGCGCCTGCCTGACGAATCTGTCGTAACGTAATGGTGTCGCCTGGACCAAACCAGCGCCATGTTTCCTGCATAACTGCCTACTAATTGAATTATTGGTAATGTGGTAAGGCCAATAATAGTTCAGCTTAAATTTAAATCAATAGGAAATGCAGACTTTGTGGTTATGAAATCCGATTATTTGCAAAAAGTTTCTTATTCGGCATCCAGCTCCAGCACAGAAATGTCCTGTTCAATAGCGTGTGAGATATGATTCTGCATGGCAGCTTTGGCTCTGTTCGGGTCGCGAAGCTTTAATGCATTTAAAATCTTGCGGTGTTCTTCAACATAGGGGTGAACACCTAGGTCCCGTACGCGCTGGTGGAAAGTGGAGCTTAATGCAGATTTATTTCTGAGTTCCCACAGCCATTTTATGGTGGAAGTGAGTGCGCTGTTATTGGTAGCTTCTGCAATGGTGCAGTGAAACAGCTGATCGGCTTGTTCCTGCTCCTGTTCACCGGCGTCAGCACTTTCCATGGTCTTTAGTGCTTGTTCAAGGGTTTTGATTTGTTCTTTGGTAATGCGCGCTGCTGCCAGACTCACGGCCTCAGTTTCAATAAGCAGGCGAGCTTCCAGTACCTCAAAAGGGCCTGGCACGTCGTCAATGGTAATGGCTTCCGGGCTCTGCTTTAGCGGCAAGGCGTAAATGCCTGAGCCGGTGCGAATTTCTACCAGTCCGGCAATTTCCAGCGCAATCATGGCTTCGCGGATAGTGGGGCGGCTAACCTCAAAACTAGCAGCAAGATCCCGCTCAGAAGGCAATCGCTCGCCGGGTTTGATTTCCCCACTGCGGATCAGTGTTTCTATTTGCCCGGCAACTTCCAGGTATAAGCGACGTACCTTCACGGCTTCAACTTTCATTTGGGTATTCCAATCACGACAATCTGTTGAGCTTACCGCGATTGGGGAGGGTGTCAAGCCACCCTACCGTTGGTGCTCTCGCTCTTTTTTGGCATACCAGTCTTGCATGAGGTACCACACTTGTTTTTTGATACCCTGATCGCTGAGAAGCCCCTTTCTGTTCCAGTAATCCTGAACACCGGCAAGCGGTCGACGTGCGGCACGAAAGTCCTTGAGCAACCAGGGGGATACGCCGGCCAAATGCGGCATATTGTCCAGCATGATCAGGTTTTGTTTGAACACTCGCAGTTGATAAGCCTCTGAGAAGAAGGTGTTTTCGTCACCCTCCCAACCCTGTAGCGCACCGGCGCCAAATTCACTGATTATAATGGGCTTGTTGTATGCTGACTGCCACTTGTACTGGGCGCAGGTTTCAGGTTTGTCGTAGTACCAACCGCAGTAACTGTTAATGCCAATCACATCTACCACCCCGGCGAAGGCTTCGTCGATAATGCGGCCGCTGTCAGTCGTTGTTTGTGTATTAATGGCCGCGGTCACCAGTCGGGTAGGGTCAGTGGTGCGAACGGTATTGGCTAATTCTGTTAAGAAGCTAGTTCGTACTTCGGTATTTGGGGTTTCGTTGGCGATAGACCATAGAATCACGGCGGCCCGGTTTTTGTCTCGGAATAACATCTCACCGAATTGCTGCTTGGCTTTAGCTAATACCTCTGGGTTATCGAACTGAATGTCCCAGTAAACCGGGATCTCTGCCCATACCATCAGGCCAAGTTCGTCAGCAACTCTGAGCATGTTTTCATTGTGAGGGTAATGTGCAAAGCGCACATAGTTGCTGCCTAGCTCTTTCGCCCAGCCAAGTAATACTCGCGCTTCTTCTTCGCTCCAGGCTCTGCCGTCGCTAAAGGGCTTTTCCTCGTGAATAGCAATGCCGCGAAGAAAGACGGGTTTACCGTTTAGCAGCATTTTGTCGCTATCGACTTCAATGGTTCTGAAGCCAATTTTATCGATGAGCGTTTGATCGCCGAACGTCAACGATGCGGTATATAAAGTAGGACTTTCGGGTGTCCATAACTCAGGTTTGGCTTTGAATGTTAAGCTGGCTTTGCCTGTAGCGTCAGTGGTCAGGCGCTTAGAGATGCCAAGCTGTGGTAGCGCAATATCAACTTTCTGTTTTGCTGGTGACTCTCCGGCAACGGTTACAGAAACCGCTATTGTACCGCCTTTTTTATAGGTAAAACTGTAGTCCTGGATGTAAGTAGGAGAAAGTTCAATGAGTCGAACCGGGCGGGTAATGCCGCCATAGTTCCACCAGTCGGTGCTCATAGTGGGAATAAAGTCTGGCTCGCGGCGGTTATTCACTTTTACAACCAGTACGTTTTTACCGTCTTTCAGGGCGTCTGTTGCCTTGAATTGGAAGGGTGTAAAGCCACCTTCGTGCTTACCTAGTAGGGTGCCGTTTAAATAAACACTTGCCAGATAATTCACGGCGTCAAAGTAAAGCATGTACTCTTTGCCGGGTTTAGCCTGGTGTTCAAATGACTTTTCGTACCACACACTCCCTTCGTACCAAAACAGCTTATCGTCCTGTGTATTCCAGTCGCCCGGTACGCTGAGCTTCATGGCAGAGTCGAAGTTAAACTCTTGCAGCTTGTCTGCGGGTGGCGTGCCATCAAAATTCTGAAATTTGCGTTTATCACCCACATCGAAGGGATCAACAATGGCGTTCCACTGACCATTCAAAGAGGTTTGCTGGCGTCCTGGCGCATTTTGTAACAGGTCCAGTGCGAGGGACTGGCTCGCGAAGAACAACACGCTTAAGGCAACGATAACTGACTTCATAATGTATCTGCTTTGTTAATTGGTAAGGCCAAAACTTACAGTATATTTATATTCAATAAAACTATCTGACCAATTATTGATAGTTTGTTTCCGTATTTGAAACGAATCTATGGGAGCATTCCAGTGCGACAGCCGTGGTGTACCCGTGTAATATTTGGCCATAAGCGATGAAGGAGAGAGTGATGCATATAGGAATTTACATTTACGACAATGCCGAAGTGCTGGACTTTGCGGGGCCATTTGAAGTGTTTTCAACCGCGAACCGCTTTCTGGAAAAAGACAAGCAACACAAAGTATCATTGATAGCAGAAAAGGCGTCTCCTGTGCATGCCCGCGGAGGTTTTCGGGTGATGCCTGATTTTTCCATCAGCGAACATCCGCCAATCGACGTATTGGTAGTGGTAGGCGGCGTGCATACCGAAGAAGTGAAAAAGACAATCGTTACAGCATGGATTGCCGATGTAGCGCGGTCAGCGAGGCGCGTCGCTTCAGTGTGTACGGGCGCATTTTTGTTAGCGGAAGCCGGCCTGTTAGCAGGGCGGGATGTCACAACACACTGGGAAGATTGTGATGACTTGCAGCAAGCTTATCCGGCGCTAAACGTGAAGCGGAACGTGAGGTGGGTACAAAGCGATCCATTGATCACATCGGCAGGCATTTCCGCGGGTATTGATATGAGCCTGGCCTTAGTGGCGTTACTTTACGAGCAATCACTCGCCGAGCAAACGGCGCGGCAAATGGAATTCGACTGGACGCTGAATCCTGCTGTGTCAGAGGAGTAAATACATTGCTATGGCGCGCTGTTTTGGTTGCGCGCAAAATAGCGCAGGTTAATTACGTTCTATTGTTTTTAGTGGTTAGCTGATCAATCAGTAATTGAGTAAAAGTACTCAGGGATGTTTGTGAGCGCACACATACCTTAAGTGAACGTTGTGCCCATGCCTCATCTAAATCTATTACCGACACCGGTAAGTGAGGCTGTTGCGCAACAGCATCAAAAGGCACCAGTCCGATTCCTACGCCTGCGCTTACCATTCTGCATACTGCTTCAAAACTTTTAACCTGAACCCTGACATTCAGGTGCTGCCCGAGTTGCGAAGCAATATTCATTGTAAACGTATGAATAGCTGAGCCGTTGTGTAACATCACAAAAGGGTGATGTAACACATTGGCAAAGGCGACACGGTGGTTCTTTGCCAGCGGGTGAGCGTGCGGCGTTATCAACACTAGCCGGTCATCGCGATAATCCAGCAGCGTCAATGGACGGGAATCATTGGGCTCAGCCACAATGCCAGCGTCGATATCACCCTTCTGTACGGCATCTAAAATGTCTGCACTGGTATGTTCTTCCAGCGCAATACTTACAGTAGGGTGCTTCCCTAAGAAGACGGCTAAATCGGCCGGTAAATAGCTATGTATGGCATGGGTGTTCGCCCACAGACGAATATGCCCCTGCAGCCCTTTTGCAAACGGCATCAAATCAGCGTGCATTTGTTCGAGGTTAGCCAGGGTGTGTCTGGCGTGTCGCAGGAAGATCTCTCCAGCTGTCGTCAGGCTTATCCCTCTTGCGTGACGGCTGAGCAGCAACGTGCCAATGTTTGATTCCAGCGTTTTGATTTTGTGGCTGGCGGTAGACGGTGCCAGGCACACTTTTTCAGCACCTTTAGTCAGGTTTCCAGTTTCAGCAATGGCCAGGAATAAACGCAAATCAGAGAGGGTATATTGCATAGCGTTCCATATTTTCGAATGCTTAATTGAAAATAACCCAATTCTACGCGTTATAAAACTGACGTACTATGGGGATTATCGAATACTAACTGCAATAATACTGTGACGTCACATCAACAGGGTTTTTTACTGGCTATTCTGGCCGCCTTCGGATTTTCCTTAAAAGCCATCTTTGTGAAGCTGGCTTATGCCGCAGGTGATGTTGATGCTATCACCTTGCTGGCATTGCGCATGGCGTTTTCACTCCCTCTGTTTTTGATAGTCGGTGCCAGCGCCCTAAAACAGGGACCTGCGCTTAGCAAAAAAGATTGGGCCCTGGTTACCGTTGTGGGGCTGGCGGGCTACTATGGCGCGTCCATTCTGGACTTTATGGGGCTTCAGTACATTAGTGCTGGCCTGGAACGACTGATACTCTTTACTTACCCGGCGATGACCGTACTGCTGGCTGTGATATTTTTAGGGAAGCAACTTCACGGGCGACTTGTTGTGTCGTTGGTACTTTGCTCCGCCGGTGTAATGATTGCTAGTGTGGGGGATTTGCAATTCAGTGATTCACACGGGCAAGTCTGGCTTGGCGTAGGGTTGGTGTTTGGTTCGGCGCTCTCTTATGCCTGCTACAATGCTTTTTCTGAAGTGGCTGTAAACAAGCTTGGGCCGCGTAAAGTGTCATTGCTGGCTATGTTGGTGTCGATTGCCGCCGTGCAACTGCATTTTTTATTGTCCAGTCCTGTCTCCGGACTTGTGCAACCCGCCCCGGTTTATGGTTATGCACTGGCAATGGCGCTGTTTGCCACGGTGATACCTGTCTTTCTGCAGGCAACAGCAATTCGTCACATTGGTGCCGCAGATACTGCATTGATTGGCACTTTAGGGCCGGTCATTACCATCGCGCTGGGTTGGGTAATACTCAGTGAGCCTACTTCAGTCGCACAACTCACCGGCACCGCGTTAGTTATAGCGGGCGTGCTCGTTATTAAACGCAAAACCTAGATCATTCAAGAAGGTAAAATACAGAGTGAAACCAACTACCGCACATTTATTTGTATATGGCACCCTGCGTTCAGGTTATCCAAACCAACATGTGCTCGACGCTATTGGCGGAACGCGACAAGCGGCCACTGTTTATGGCGATCTCGTTGAGTCAGGTTGGGGAGCGGCAATGGGGTGTCCTGGTTTGGTTCTGAATGCCGATGGCAAGGCAATTCCCGGTGAAGTTTTCAGCTCAACCAACCTGGACAAGCATTGGGATGAACTTGATCGCTTTGAGGGCGAGGAATACCAGCGGGTAGAGGCGGAGGTTAGTTTGGCAGATCACACATCACGATTGGTTTGGCTTTATGTGTTAAAGGCGTAATTGCGCTTTTTGATTATGTTGACAATATGTTGCGTTTTGGTTAATTATTTAAGGGTGTCCACCATTCATCGGAGTCACCCATGCTTTATTTCTATATCGATTTGCTGCTTGCTGTAAGTGAGCAAACCGACCCAAGCCAGCCTGTTCAGGAAGTTGAAGCGTCAGACCAGAAGGACTGAACGCCGCTATAGCCAGATTTTAAAGCCGTTTGTTCGGTTTCCGATACAAAGCTGCTAAAGTATCACTTCGTTTATTCATATCGTATTGGGCACTGGTCGGTGCCCGATTTTCTATGTCGCTCAGGTATTTGTCGCAAGCCGTAGAGGTTATTGTGCCGTTACTCGTAGTGTCAGATAGCAGGAAGCAAAGTGAGCTGGATCCTATTTACCCTAATGGCGGTGTTTTTCCAAACATTCCGCAACGCTATTCAAAGTAAACTCAGTGCAACCGTGCCCACGCTGGGCGTCACGCTTTCCCGTTTTTTATTTGCTGCACCTATTGCCGGTGCTTATGTTTATGCATTGTCGGTTTGGCGTGGCGAGGGCATTCCTGATTTTTCTGCCCGGTTCTGGATGTTTGTCGGGCTCGCTGCCTGCTTACAAATCGCTGCGACGTCGTTAATGGTAATCCTGTTTAAGCAGAAGAACTTTGCAGTGGGCGCAGGTCTGGCAAAAAGTGAAGCGCTGGTGGCAGGTGTGCTGGGGATGTTGTTTTTCGGCAGCACCCTAAGCTTGTTAGGTTGGGTTGGGATCATCATTGGTGCAATGGCGGTGTTTGTGCTGAGTGGCTGGCGCAAAGGCGGTGATTTAACCCTGAAAACGGCGCTAATCGGATTGGCTTGTGGTACGTGTTTTGCGCTTACTTCACTGTATGTACGCGAGGCGAGTCACACCCTGTCGGTGTCGTTCGAATTGGCGGCGGGCTGGGTGTTGTTTTGGGTGTTACTGGTACAAACTATTATGTTGTGTGTTTACATTGGGTTACAGCAACCGGCAACGTTTTCCAAGCTGGCTGCACAACCGGGTAAAACCCTGGCGGCCAGTGTTACGAGCTGCTTGGGCTCGATCGGTTGGTTTACGGCGATGGCGTTACAACACGTGGCTTATGTGAAAACAGTTGGTCAGTTGGAAGTATTTACGACTATGCTTATTTCAATTGTCTGGCTTAAACAACCTGTGCGCAAACACGAAACGTTAGGGCTGGTGCTTATTGGCCTGGCTGCGATTCTGGTAATGTGGACCTAGCGGCTGCTGGCTCTTTACTGGCTAAGCGAAATCAAGGATACGTTATTACTTCCGAATATTCCCCCGACCCACTGTTAATGGAAGCTTTGCATGGCATGGCTGATTCGTTTGACGACGGCATTTCAGAATATGCTTTACTACAATCGCTGCAAGCCTCCCCTTGGCACCTGTTTGAAGGGGTAAATCTCAGCGATTCGCTGGCCATGTTTCAAACGCATTTCGTGTTGTTCAACGCGTTGTACACGCTGAGCGACGAATGGCAAAGTAACGGTGAGGCCGGATTAGATATTCACACCCTGAAGATTATCCGCAATTCACAATCTGCCAGGGTCCCACAGTCGGGTTCAACCGAGCTGGAATCAGATGACCCGCTCAGGGCGTACTATCTGGATTGGTCAAATCTGAAAGACACAGACCGCGATGGCGTAGAAAAGCTGTTAAATGGCTTTTGGGAGCGTTTTGTGGGCTCAGGCTTTACCGATGATGACGTGAACAAAGCCAGGTCTATCCTGGAGCTGGATGAGGGCACGCCTGTCACGGCGACAGATCTGAAACGACAGTATCGGAAATTACTGCAGACTCATCACCCGGACAAAGGCGGTAGTACTGAAGCATCGCAACAGATTACCGAGGCATACAGGGTGCTGAGCCGCATAGTGCGTTAACGCTACAGCGAAGTGTGGGTGTTAGCCATTGTACTTGGCTAAATCCTCCCGCTTATCGATTTTATGTTGGTCCTCAGAACGCCCTTTACGCCAGTAGCTTGTGACATACACCTGGCTACGTGGCACATCGAATTGTTCATCCAGAGTACTGCGGATGGCGCGCATACTGGAAAACTCACACGCCGCCCAAATTGCAGGTGTGCCAGCTAGCCACTCAAGTTTGTTCAAATACCCGGCAAGCGTGTCGGTACCGGTGTTGTCAACCCATATTATATCAATACCTTCTGGGTAAGTGAGCGCTTGCTTATCATCTTGATGTTCGATACTGATCACGGCGTAGCCTTTTGTGTCAGCCGGTAATGCTGCAAGTTGCGCACTAATGGCAGGCAATGCTGTCATGTCACCCATGAGCAAAACCCAGTCCCGTTCTTCCGCCAGGCCTTTTGATGATCCTGGGCCACCAAAATAGATGGTATCGCCGGGTTGAGCCGTGACTGCCCAGTGCGACGCCGGTCCACTTTCTACGCCTTCGCCGTGCAACATAAAGTCAACAGTAAGGGTACCTGCGTCAGCATCTGCATTTCGTACTGTGTAGGTACGCATGAGTACGGTATCTTCGGCGGTAGGTGACTGTGTAAAGGGTTCACCGTATTGGTTAAACAGCAGTTTAATGTAGCTGCCTGCGGGGGTATCGGGGAACTTGTGTAAGTCTTCGCCGGTTAATATCAGTCTTTGCATAGTCGGTGTCAGGCGTTGACTGGATTGCACCTGAACCTGATAGTATTGTCTTTTCTTCATTTATTTTCCTTATATCTGTGCCCTTGCAAACGCAGCGGGCGCACAATAGACGCAGTGTACTAAAACATCTCGCCTACCGTTATCTATATTGTAAATGAGAATTATTTGCAAAAATAATGGATTGTTTAGAACGCTTTGTTTCGGGAAATCGAATTAGTCGCTGGTATTGAGTGTATTGAACAGTCGCTGAATTTCCTGCTCGCGGCGATGGGGTTCATCGTCCATCACCCCGTAACAAATCAGTGTGGTACCTTCGAGTTTTACGCCCATGGCATAGCATTGACCACTCATTCTGGGGAGCCAGAACTGTTCACTTTCCAGCAAAGAGCGTGCAATGTCTGCCGCTGAATGCCCGGGATGTTCCAGCGACAGCCAGTAAATCCAGTCGTGCTGGTTACACAGGAAGGTTTGCCCTGTTTGTCTTTGTTCAGCCAGTGCGGCAACCCGCGAGGGAAGCTTATCAGGTAGTACAGGAGAGGTATGTGCCAACGCTGCTTGTACCAATTCACACTTGGCGTGTTGCGGCTCTGCGCGACTTACCAAACGCACGATGGGCTTGGGCAGTGGCTTCAGGCTGGTTATTGTGGGTGTGACCGATAAAGCCTGGGTGAGTGCGACTACTTTGCGATTCAGCGGTTGCTGGCCGTGGTACCAGGCTAGCAGGCTGTTAATCGATTCCGGGTATTTTGATTCAAAGAACAAGTGCTGCTTAGGGACGATCCGCAGGAATTTGATCTCGTCGATTAGGGCTTGTTGGGCAGCCATGAGCTGGCCCGGACGACCGATCATACGGAACGCAAATTTTTGCTGGTAGTTGGGGGAGTCTTCAACAATGACTTGCATGTTGTACTTATTCAGCAGCGCTTTTAATCTGGTTTTTGCCGACAAAAGTCCGTCCAGATAACACTCGGGGAGCCACCAACTGAATATGCAATCGTCTTCCAGAGTCTGCGCTGTAAAACGATGCTGGCGCGGCGTGTAACACGCCGAGCTTGTGTAAAAAGGCGAGTGGCTGGCGGTTAGCAATTCGTCCTTAGTAACGCCCGACAGCAACAGGGTGATGCGTGAAGCCTGATAATACTGGGCTTTGTAATCGGCTACGTCGTTCGCTTTTAGTTGCGATATCGTGTCGCAATAGCCGCCCCAGTGATGATAGCAATCCGGCGAGCGGTCGCCGCGCCACACCGCCATTTGTTGCTGATAGTCAGCAGTGGCCTCGTACATCGCCAATTCACGGGCGATCACACCGTCCCGTTCACGGCGAATGTCATCGTCTGAATATTCACATTGCTGGAGTCCGGCCAGTAGGTAATCAATAGCCTGTATCAATACCGGTTTGATGGGCGATACCGCATAGAAGTAACTGAACCCGTTGTGGCTGGAGGCATTCATTTTAAGCGGCAACAAACTGTTTGCGGCGAACAGTGTCTGTCGTGCCGAGTAACGATCAGAAGTGCGAAACACCAGATGCTCAACGAGATGGGCGATACCAGAGCTGTCTACCGCAGGAGTAGGCACCACAAACACCGCACCGAAGTCTTCTGCGGCTTGCTTAAAGCTAACCACATTGAGTCCGTTAGACAGCTGCTCCTGGTGCGCCATGATAGTTATATCTCAGTGATGGGAATACTTACCTTGGGATCACGATACACTAATTCGCGACTCGGTGACTCAGAATTTTTCACTGCCTGAGCCATTAAGCCGTGGTCGGGTGATTTGCTGCAAACCGGATCAGTTTTATACATGTCACCGGTCAGCATGTAGGCCTGGCAGCGGCAGCCGCCAAAGTCTTTGTCTTTCTCGTCACAGGTTTTACAGGGGCTGGGCAGCCAGTCGGTACCGCGAAAGTGGTTGAAGGAAAAGTCTTCCTGCCAAATCGATTGAATGGACTTTTCCTGCACATTTGGGAATGTCAGTGGCAAAATTTTTGCGCTGTGACAAGGCAATGCACTGCCGTCCGGGGTAACTGTCAGGAAGGTCGTACCCCAGCCATTCATACAGGCTTTAGGGCGATCCTCGTAATAGTCTGGTGTAACAAAAATAAAGTGCGGGCCTTTGCCTTGCTGTTTAGCACGAAACGCATTCACCTTGGCTTCGGCTTCTTCCAGCTGTGCTTTCGCGGGCAGCAGATGGTCCCGATTCAGATAGGCCCAGCCGTAATACTGCACAGTGGCCAGTTCTACATAGTCACCGTCCAACTCGCAGGACAGGGCCATGACATCGTCGATTTGATCGATGTTCTGCGCGGTCAGGCAGAAATTCAACACCATGGGGTATTCGTACTGTTTTACCAGCTTCGCCACTTTCAGCTTTTGCTCGAAGGAGTGACGCTTATTGCCAATCAGGTCGTTAGCATCGGCATTAGCGGCCTGGAAGCTCAGCTGAATATGGTCGAGACCAGCCTCACGCAGCGCGGCAATACGCTTTTCGGTCAGGCCAATGCCTGAGGTAATTAAATTGGTGTAGAAACCCAGGTCAGAGGCATGCTTTACCAGTACTTCGAGGTCTTTTCTCAACAGCGGCTCGCCACCGGAGAAGCCCAGTTGCACCGCGCCCATGGCACGTGCTTCGCTGAGTACCCGCAGCCAGGTGTCGGTATCACATTCCTGCTCTCGGCTACCCAAATTAACCGGGTTTGAGCAGTACGGGCAGTGTAGCGGGCACTCATAGGTGAGTTCCGCTAACAACCACAGTGGTGGTCCCGGCTGGTTTTGCTTTGCTTCAGACATAGTTTATCCAGCGCTTTTCGTCCGCGTGTTCAAAGAACGCAAATACGTCTTCACTGAGGCCTTCTGCATCAGGGAATTTGGCCAGTAAGGCGTCGATGATGTCGTTGATTGTGCGCTCCCCGTTTACCTGCAACAGGATTTCCGAGGCACTGGGGTTCAGCTTCACCATACCTTCCGGAAACAACAGCACATAACAGTCCTGCGCCGGCTCGAACTGAAATTTAAACAAGCGGTTGAGTTTAGGGACTTTGCCCGAAAGCGCGTCAGACTGTTCACTCATTACATTAACCCCTTGTGGCAAATTTGCTGGTCAGCCAGCCCGTGGAAAGGTTTGCGATTAAATTCAAAAGCCAGGCTAATAGCATCGGCCAGTGACCAGAGTACGTCCAGTTTGAACTGCAAAATATTCAGGGCTTTTTCCTGTAGCTCGCGGGTATTGAAGTGGTCCAGGGTGATCGCCAGACCGTGCTCTACGTCGCGGCGTGCCTGACTCAAGCGCATTTGGAAATAAGAAAAGCCTTCCTGGTTGATCCAGGGGTAGTGCTCAGGCCAGGTATCCAAACGACTCTGGTGGATCTCGGGTGCAAACATTTCGGTGAGTGATGAACAGGCTGCTTCTTCCCACGTCGCACGACGGGCGAAGTTTACATAAGCACCTACAGCGAATTTTACGCCGGGCAGCAGGAGTTTTTCGTCCAGAATATCCTGACGATCCAAACCAACCGCTTCGCCCAGTCTCAGCCAGGCTTCAATGCCGCCTAGTCGCGGATCGCCTTCCTCGCCATCGTGATCCAGAATACGTTGGATCCACTTACGACGGGTTTCCATGTCCGGGCAATTGGCCAGTATGGCGGCGTCTTTAATGGGAATGCACATTTGATAAAAGAAGCGGTTGGCGACCCAACCCTGAATCTGTTCTTTCGTGCATTCGCCCTTATTCATGGCCTGATGAAACGGGTGATGAATATGGTAATACTGCCCTTTGTCGCGCAGCTTTTGTTCGAATTCTTCTCGGCTCCAGGGTTGTTGACTCACCTTGTACCTCTCTATAGGGAAATTTTCATACCGTCGTAGGCCAGCTCGATGTCGTTGTCGAGCAGGTACTGATGGGCTGAGGAGTCTTCGTTCAGCACCGGGTTGGTATTGTTAATATGGATCAGGATTTTGCGATCAATCGGGTAGCGGTTTAATAGCGCGACCGTGCCGTCTGGTCCGTTTACAGGCATATGGCCCATTTGTGTGCCCAGGCGATTGCTGAATCCCTTTTGAATCATTTCATCATCCAGCCACAAGGTACCGTCGAATAACACGCAACTGGCTTGTTCCAACATGGATTCCACTAGCGGACTGGCCTGAACGCAGCCGGGTGCGTAAAACAGCGATTTACCCGAGGCGGTATCGGTGATTTGCAAGCCAATATTATTGCCGGGTACGACTTTGTCGCGATAGCTGGAATAGGGTGGTGCATTTGATTCCAGTACAACGGGATTAAAGGTTAGTCCTTCTATGCCTTCGGGCGTAAAGCTTTTGTCGTAATCCGTGTCAATGGCGTGACGTTGCAGGCCACCGTGCCAATGCTTCAGCATGGGAAACAGTGGAAAGGCGGTGGTGAGATCTTCGTACACGACGTCGGTGCAATAAACCGGAAGTGGCAGGCCTTCACGCAGAGTCAGTAACCCGGTGGTATGGTCAATTTGACTGTCGGTAAGAATAATCGAACGTATGCTGGTACCGCGTTGTTGGGATTTGTCAGCAGGCCACAACTCGTGGGTATGGTTGATCTGGTGACGCAAATCAGGAGACGCGTTAATTAATACCCAGTCAGTGCCATTTGCACTTACTGCAATACTGGATTGGGTGCGCGGACTGGCTTTTATTGAGCCGTCTCTTACGCCGCGACAGTTGTCACAGTGGCAGTTCCATTGAGGGAAGCCGCCGCCGGCACCTGCGCCCAGGATCAGTACTTTCATGCTCAGTAATCCTGTTGTTAGCTAAAAGCGTTGCCCGTTTTATAAACAGGCGGGAATAAAAAAGGCTGCGCATGGTGCAGCCTTTTGAATACTTGTTGAGAACACACCTCGAAGAGGGGTGAAATTAACGGTTGCTGATATACAGCGTTACTTCGAAACCTAAACGCATTTCAATGTACTGAGGTTTTGTCCACATAATGGAACTCCTTATTAACTTTGTTTTAACACTTTAATGATTGTAGGACCGGCCCTGGCAAAAAAAAATCCTACTTTGGAACTAGAGAGGGTTAACCTTTGGTGCTGGTTGGCAAGCGCTCTGCCGACTCTGCTAAAAGGTTAATCCACTCTAAGTCCTAGTATAACACAGGCGATAGCGGCCATGTGCTATCGGGCTTCTCACTGTATTGGGTTAAAAAGGCCAGCAACAGAGAGAAAGGCCGCGCGGTAGCTGAGTTACCTTTGCCATACTGGAAGCTGGTACCCGCTATGTCAAGGTGTGCCCACGGTGTGTTGCCGGCAAACCGCGATAAAAAGCAGCCAGCCGTGATCATGCCGGGTGAATTACTGCCGCTGTTGCGCATATCGGCGGCGAACGAGTCCAGTGGTTCCTGATAGTCGTCCCAGATTGGCATTGCCCAGGCACGGTCGCTACTGCTCTCTCCTGCTTCTACTAAAGCTGATGATAAAGCCTGGCTATTACTCATCAACCCGCTGGCATGGCTGCCCAGGCTAACAATGTGTGCGCCAGTAAGCGTAGCGATGTCAATTATAGCCGCAGGGTTGAACTGCTGCGCATAAGTCATTGCATCACACAGCACTAAACGGCCTTCTGCGTCGGTGCTAATAATTTCAACGGTTTGTCCAGACAATGTAGTTAAAATGTCGCCGGGGCGGAAAGCCTTGCCGTCGGGCATGTTTTCAGCGGTAGCAATAATGCCTGTCACGTTAACAGGTAAACGCAATGCGGTGAGGGTTTTCATAATACCCATAACGGTAGCGCCGCCACACATGTCGTATATCATATTTTGCATGCCGGGCGGTTTCTTCAGAGTAATACCGCCAGTATCAAAGGTGATGCCTTTTCCTATCAGAACAATACTCGGTAAGTCGGAGTCTGCTGCGCCCTTGTAATGCATTACGGGCATGCAGGTGGGCTGTTCCGAACCCTGGCCTACCGCGACATACGCACCCATCCCCATTTCTTTGAGCGTAGCTTCATCCAATACTTCTGTGGTTAATAACGAAGAGTCGGAGGCTAACGCTTCAGCACATTCTGCGAAATAGCTGGGTGTACATATATTTCCTGGTAAGTTGGCCAGATCACGAGTCAGTGATTTTCCTTCATGAATAGCCAGCGCTCTCGCTATGTCGGGCTTGAGTTCATCCTGCTCAACCGCAATTGATAAGCGTTTGATGCTTGTCGGCTTTTGCGCGTTGGGCGAAGTTTTAAACGCTTTGAAGCGGTAACTGGCAAAAAGTAGGGCGTCGAGCAGCGCTTGTATGTACGCCTGACAGTTTGCGAAAGGCGACATTACGCAGGCACTTTTAACGTTTAATTCGTCTAGCTGTGAACAAATAAACGTCGCCTGTCGGGCAAGCATATTGCGGGTTTTATGCGCTTCGTCAGGCGTACAATTAGCAATACTGTTTGATTTGTTAGTGTTTACTAACAAAAGTCGGCTGGCTTTTAAATTTGGAACTTCTGAAATAAGTAAGTGTTTACTTTCTGAACAGCTGGCGCTGAGTGATGGTGTAACGTTAAGTATATGGGCTAACCAGCTTGGCTTCGGTATTTCACCGGCTTGGCTCTGTGAGGTTGCATCAAAAAGCCATGCGAAGTCGACAAATGCGACCAGGCAGTCAGCACTGCATGAGTCGGCATTAAAAAAGGGGATGTGATAGGTTTCAATTTTCACAACAACGGCTCCTGAGTGAGCGGGCAGTGTACCGTTTTCTACTACAAATTACAGCGAGTGTTACCTGGTCAGGCACTCGCTGCGGTTTCTGCCGATGTTGCGACAGGCGACGGGGAAGCTTTGCGTTTAATGGTGGCGATCAACAAACAGGAGCTGATCAAACCAATGCCGCTCCATCCAACCCAGGATAACGACTCGCCCACTATCCACATGGCCAGAATGGCTGCAACCACAGGTTCTAACAGAGTGATGATTGTCGCCAGACTAGCGCGAATTGAGCGTAAGCCGTAACCGAAAAGCAGGTAACCCATAAACATGGGCACGGCAGCCATGTATGCGCCCACCATGAAATTATTAGTGCTAGCGAGCAGTTCCGAGCCGGTTAAAAACAGCACAGGCAATAAGCAGAGTCCGCCAACGCCAAACATACTGCCCATGGCTGCGCGTGAATGGACCTGGCGCTGGATTAAGCGGTGAGCGACCCACGAATACATGGCGTAGGTAAATGCAGCAATCAGACCGAGTGCGATGCCGAAAAAGTTGTACCATTGCGAAAGCTCGCTACTTTGCGGTGTTGCACTGTGCTGTGGTTTTGCACTTGCCAGCAATATCACGCCCAGAACGCCCAGAAAGATACTCACTATCCAACGTGTATTGAGCCGTTGCTTGTCGAACAGACGTTCGATTATTGCAGCTGCAACGGGTGCCATACCAATGGAGACGACCGTACCGATGGTGACCCCAGACAGCCGCATGGAACTGTAGAATGCCAGTGGGTATATCGCTACATTCAAAGCACCCCACAGAACCAGGCTACGATGCTGCTTCAGTTCAGTCCACTGTCTGGCAATAAAACGCCAGGCAATGAGCGCCTGCAACAGTCCGCCACACCCCATTGAAACGGCAGCAATGCCGAGTGAGCTAACGTCTGGTGCAAAGGTGGCTGCGGTGCCGGTTGTGCCCCAGAGTACTGACGCAACAACTACGGCGAGCACACCGAGATAATAGTGTGAAGACGAGTGGGTCATAATGATTGCTCGATGAGTTGGTCGGCCATGGTACGTGCGCGTTCTATAGCCTGGGTGTCTGCGGCGAGTCCCGCTAAAGAAATCGAACCTTCCAGCAAAAAGCACACATGTTCTGTGAGTTGTTCAATGCGACCCGGTTCGATTATAGGCAGCTCAGACAGTTCGCGTTTAACGATGGCCTTTACTTCCTGTTTGTGTCGATTGACTGCTGCACGCTCAGCGCTGTTGGCTGGCATTTCTGCTGCTGCATTGAGTAAGCCGCAGCCCCGAAAGCCATTTTCATAATCAAATTCCGCGTGGTCCTGATACGCATCGAATACCGCCAGAACCCGTTCCCAGCCATTGGATAGGTCTGTTGAACGCTTTGCGTATAGGTCCAGCCATTCCTGATGTCGGGCATCAATGTAGGCGGCAACCAATTCAGACTTGGATTTAAAGTTGTTGTACAACGACATTTTCGCAACCCCGGCCCGGGCTATAACGGCATCAATGCCGGTCGCGGTTATGCCGTGATCGTAAAACAATTCCCCAGCCGCTTTTAACAACTTTTCTCTTGCTCGTAATCTTGCCATGATTGCGCCTCGCTCAAAATATACAGACTAGTCTATATAGTAATTTTGAGGTTCGCAACGTTTTATTGATTATCCCTGCAGGCTTTATAAATAGGAAGCATTGTACAGAATGGTCTATTCCTGAATTTGTAGGGTTTTAAATGCCTCTGGCGTATCTACAGACAAATAAACTTCCTCGACATAGTCGGTTAGCGTGGCCATCAGGTTGTAGTAACAACAGGGTGTTGATAGTGTGAGTTTTACATTTGGAGATCCATTACCCAGGCATAACGCGTGCTCGTCCGGCGAAGCAACATTGTCTGTTTCAATGCTGGAAATGGCTGTTAAGGGAATAACTAGCAGGTTTAAATAATTGTTGTTCAGCACCAGATGGCCATCTAAGACGTAGGCAGAATGGTGTTTGCTGATCCGGTAATTGGCAATCAGGTAAATAAACGTATAACCCACTAACGTACCGACAATGATGGCCGCTAGCTCTGACCACAATGCCAGCGCGTAATACAAAGCGCCGGTAACAACGAACAAGACTATTTGTAAAACGACAAGTGTGATCCAGGACGATGAAACCAGTCGGAGATGAGCCAGTGAGGGGGCATGGTTACGACTAAGGAACGGAAATAAGTAGTACCAGGTGGCAGGCTCATAGGCGAATAGTACGGCAGTGGTGCGTTTTTTCTCGTCTTCGTCTCCCATTTTTTTTATAGCCGAGGCACGCGGATCGCCCCGCATAGTGCGGCACTGCCAAAGCATACGAACTACGTGATACACAATGGCCAGCTCGATGATGAGTAGAACGGCTATGATCGGATAACGCAGATAAGCAATGAATTCAAAATAACTGGCTAGCGCTGCCGGCATTGAGTAGCGGCACACCAGTGAAGAGGTCGAAAACGGGATCAGTATTTTCCAGAGCTTCTGCTTACTGCCAATGACAACCAATAGTAAATGTAGTAGCGGGATAACTGCGAAGTACAGAGTGAACAAACCCGCAAACACCGGCCAGTTTTCATCTGGGTTGAATTCATCGGGGGTGAGTTGAATCCCCAGCACATACAAGCCAATGGCTAGCAGCAAAAACGCTAATCGGTAGCGGGTAACTTTTCTCATCAACAGTCCTTGTTTATTGTACTTCGAGCCTGGAAAGTTCAACACGCCCGGTTATTTTTGGCAAGAATAAACGGTCTCAATAAGCGCCTTGTTACAATTTATCCTCGCTGGGATTGGGTTTAACCCGTAAATGGCCCACTGCAATCAATGTTACCGTCGCCAGCATAATCGAGGCGGCTAAAAAGGGGGCGCGATGACTGAGCTGGTACAAGGATGCGGCAATGGGAGGCCCGATAATATAGCCCATAGCAGGTGACGCTGTAATAAAGCCGGTTACAGTGGCTTGGTTTTCCGGCTTACAGCTGGACGTAGCCAGTGCGGCGACAGCTGGATAGCTGATACCCAGGCCGCTGCCAAGGAATACCATGGCAAAATACAACTGACTCTGGTCGTGGTGCAAATACAGGATCAGGTAGCCCAGTGACAATAGTGGAAAGGCCAGCTTAATGAGGTTTGCCGGGTGCATACTGGTGCGTTGGACCAGCGTAAACTGCACAACCAGTGCGCATACTGCGCTGATCATCATAGCAAGCCCTACACCCTGTGCCGCTTCGGTGGTAGAAGCACCGTGATGATCGATTAAAAAGAACGCCAGCGATTGCTGCATCATGGCAACCGCGAGAAATACGCAGGCATTCATGCCGATCACAAGCGGCACATAAGGCCGAATACTATGCGTGACAGCCACACCGGTTTTTTGTGTTTGGGGTGGGGGCGGTGTGTTCTGATTGTCGGGCAGGAATCGCCACACCAGAATAAGTGCTGTTAGTGTCATGAGGCAAATGGCGTACAACGGGGTCAACAAATGAAAGCCAACCAAAAGACCCGCCAGTGTCGGGCCAAGAATCTGGCCCAGGCTGTGGGCCGATGACACTTTGCTGATGGCCTTCACGCGCTCGTGGTCTGCGCTGATGGATATCGCGTATCCGACTACCGAAGGCGGTGTCGCTGACATGATTGTCGCCTGACCAGACCGGGCCGCTGTCAGCGCAATGAACAACGCCGTGCCTACCAGCCAACCCTGAAACCCACTCAACCACACAGTAGCAAAAACTAGCGTACCACTGGTGTAGCCGGTCAGCCCGGTGATCAGCACGCGGCGATAGCCTTTGCGCTTGCCGACTCTGGACCACAACGCGTTGCCCGCGGCATACATCAGCGCAGAACTGGACATCAAAAAGGCAACCTGAAATTCGGTTAAACCGACTTCCCTGCCCAGAGGCGGCAAGGTTGTCATAACAACAGATTGACCCATTGCAGTAGCGAGTAAGGCAAAAAACAACAAACGGAAGGTCATGAAAACGCAACTATCGTAAAGAGAAGCGGTGATTCTAGCATGATTTGCGGGCGCCCAGCGGACCTTTAGCGATACAAAAGTACCGCTAAACGAATAGCAAAAACTTGATATATTAGAAATGGCGCATATATTGCTGTATGACATTATCTCAAGCGGTAACAGTGAAACGTATTATGAACACCCTGTCAGGTAAACTTGTTGCAATCAGTACGCATAAACCTCTATGGATTTATGCCGTATTGCTATTGCTGACACTCGGCATTGGCAGCCAGATCCCACGGATTACAATAGATACAGACCCGGAGAATATGCTGGCGGCTGATCATCCGGCACGCACATTTCACAATCAGACCAAGGCAAATTTCGCCATGCACGATGCCATTGTGGTGGGTGTAGTTAACGAAACCGATGCCAATGGTGTGTACAACACGACATCTTTGTCTGACATTTTTGACTTAACTCAGACAATTTTGGCAATCGATGGCGTTGTGGATGCCGATCTCATGTCGATTTCTACGGTTGATAATATTTCTCAGGCCGGGCCTGGGACTATTCGTTTTGAATGGATGATGCCAGAAGCACCGGTATCAGATGCTGCCGCTCAGCAAATTCAAACTAACATTGAGAGACTGCCGCTACTTTACGACACGCTGGTATCGCAAAACGGTAAAGCGGCGGCGATCTACGTGCCGATTATTGATAAAAATGAAAGCTATCGGATAGCAGAAGAAATTCGCGCCACGATTGATACATTCGACGGCACTGAACAGTGGTATATCACCGGGCTACCGGTTGCAGAAGATCAGTTCGGTTTTGAGATGTTTGTACAAATGGGCATTTCAGCGCCACTGGCTGGCCTGACCATCTTCATCTTATTGTTTATTTTCTTCCGCAATATTCCGCTTATTACGGCACCCATGATTGTGGCGATGGCGACTGTGATAGTCACCATGGGCCTGCTGATTGGCTTTGGCTTTACCGTGCACATTATGTCGTCGATGATAGCCATTTTTCTGATGCCCATCGCGGTAGTGGATTCAGTACACATTCTGTCTGAATTTTCTGACCGGTATAAGCCGGGTGAAGATTTAAAAGCCGTTGTTGAAGAGGTTGTGGGTCACCTTTTCACGCCGATGTTGTATACCTCGGTAACCTCATCGGTGGGCTTCTTCTCATTAATGCTGACACCAATTCCACCAGTGCAGATTTTTGGTGCGTTTGTTGGTTTCGGCATTCTGTTTGCCTTTGTGGTGACGATTACGTTTATCCCGGCTTACTTGTCGCGTATGAGTGATTCTGCACTGGAAAAACTCCAGGCCGCCATGCATGAAGATGGCGCTGGACAGGGTTCGAATATTGCTCGCATGGCTAGAGGTTTGGGCAAGTTGGCCACGGGTCGGCAAGGTCTGTTGCTGGCTGCTTTTGGTGCGGTGTTTGTGGTGTCTGCCTGGGGCGTCACACAGATTCAAATCAACGATAACCCGGTACGCTGGTTTAAGTCTGATCACGAAATTCGCGTGGCCGACCGCGTATTAAACGAAAACTTCGCCGGAACCTACAATGCGTATCTGGTGCTGACCGACCGTTCAGCACTTCCGACTGCTGCATCTCTGCTGGAGAGTGGTGACATGCCGGACTCGTTGGCAGGCTGGAAGAATGAAACCCTTGCCGCCATAGGCAGTGGTGCACCTGAAGAACAGTTGCAAAACCTAATTGTAGCGATTGACGATAAGTTGTTTAGCGATCTTAGCGACGAGGAAATGACTTATTTGGATAACGTCATGGCATCGGCCGAGCAGGCAAATAGCCAGAGCAAAACATTCCAGAATCCGGAAGTACTCGCTTATATCGAGTCATTGCAAGAGGCCCTTACAGCGTCTGGCTTGGTGGGTAAATCCAACGCCTTACCCGATGTGGTGAAAGTGGTAAACCGTGAATTGCGCTCAGGCGAAGCACAAGACTACCAGCTTCCTGATTCGGGTAACGCGGTAGCCCAGACGCTGCTGCAGTACCAGTCTTCTCACCGTCCGAATGACCTGTGGCACTTTGTGACGCCGGATTACCGTTCTGCGCTGGTTTGGCTACAGTTAACCAGTGGTGATAATCAGGATATGACCGCGGTCATTGAACTGGTCGATTCGTATATTGCCAGCCATCCAATGCCAGCCGGTATTGAAGCGGATTGGGCAGGCAAAGCCTATCTGAACGTCGTGTGGCAGGAAAATATGGTGGCGGGTATGCTCGACAGTTTGCTGGGCGCATTCGTTATGGTCTTTATTATGATGGTAGTGCTGTTCCGCTCGTTTGTGTACGGCATACTCGCGATGTTACCACTTACTATCACTATAACCTTTATATACGGGCTGATAGGAATAGTGGGTAAAGACTACGATATGCCAATAGCAGTGTTGTCTGCGCTGACGCTTGGCTTGTCAGTGGACTTTGCTATTCACTTCCTGGAACGGGCCCGGGCCACCTTTAATGACACACAAAGTGTGAAGCAAACCATGGCGTTAATGTTTGAAGAACCAGCCACGGCAATATCTCGCAATGCATTGGTTATTGCATTGGGCTTCACTCCGTTATTGTTTGCGCCGCTGGTACCTTACATCACAGTTGGCGTGTTCCTGGCCAGCATCATGGCGGTATCTGCGCTGGTGACTCTGCTGCTGCTTCCTGCAGTAATGAGCCTGGGTCACAAGATAGTCTTTAAATCGGCGAAATAAGGAGTCGGTATGAAACGTAGTTTAGTTACTTTAGGTTTGTTGGCAGCAATGGCGTTTATGCCTGCTGCACAGGCAGAGGTAGATGTTGACGCACTTATAAAACAAGCTGAGAAAGCGGCCTATTACGCGGGTGATGACGGCCGTGCTGACGCCCGCATGATGATTGTCGATAGCCAGGGACGTAAGCAAATGCGCCAGTTCACCATCTTGCGTAAAGATGTGGAAGACAACGGCGATCAAAAAATGATGGTGTTTTTCTCGCGTCCTACTGATGTCAAAGACACGGTGTTTCGCGTTGAAAAACATGCAAAAACCAATGTGGATGACGACCGTTGGTTGTATTTGCCTGCACTGGATTTAGTGAAGCGTATTTCCGCAGGTGACAAACGCACCTCGTTTGTCGGTTCTCACTTCTTTTATGAAGATGTCTCGGGGCGAGCGGTCTCTCAGGATGACTTTACTTTGTTAGAAGAGACAGCTGATCGGTACGTATTGAAGGCGGTACCCAAACAGCCTGACACCGTTGAATTTGCCCACTACATCGTTGAAATAGACAAAGCGACATCACTACCGGTGCTGATTAACTTTTATCAGGCTGACGGGACGAATTATCGTCGCGTAGAGTCTGTACAGGTTGATACCGTTCAGGGCTTCCCAACCGTGCTTCGCTCCAAAGTGTCGGATCTGACAAACGGCGGCTACACGCTCATGGAGTTCCGCGGTACCGAATACAACATTGGTCTGCCAGAAGATGTGTTCAGTGAACGCAGCCTGCGTACACCGCCAGTGCAATGGTTGAAATAGCACGATGCCAATCCCTTTGAAAACGCTGCTCTTGAGTGGACTGATATTAGCTGGAATCACCAGCCAAACCACAGTGTGGGCACAAGAAAGTACAGATTCTCAATCTACCGCGGATGAGTGGGCGGACTGGGGCGACTTTGAGGAACCCGAAGAAGCATCGCCACTCACCTGGGCTGGCTTTGTGGAGCTGGCGGCAGGTACGCGTATAAACAACGACGCTGCCATCAGTCAACGTACTACGTTGCAGGATGCACGTGTGCAACTGCAGGCCGATTACGCGCTTAGCGCGTCAACTTTATCGTTTCGTGGCGACCTGTATTACGACGGCGTATTAAACAGTATTGAAACCCAAATTCGCGAACTGGCGTGGCAAGGTAACCTGGGCTTTTTAGGTGAGATGGGGCGTAAATTCGATGCCAAACTTGGCCAGCAGGTACTGACCTGGGGTACCGGTGACTATGTGTTTTTGAACGACATGTTTCCCAAAGACTACCAGTCGTTTTTTGCGGGGCGTGACGATGAATATCTCAAGGCACCGAGTCTGTCTGCCAAGCTGTCGGGTTATTTTAATGTAGCAAACATTGATGTGGTGGTAACGCCTCAATTTGAACCCGACAACGGCATAACCGGCGAATATTTTTCGTTTTTCAGCCCCCAGGCCCAAATGAACGTGGCACCGGGCTTTCGTGTGCTGGATAAGAATGAGCCGGACAGCGCAGAGTGGGCGTTGCGTGTTTACAAAACCTTCGGTCAAACCGAGTTGGCATTCTATGGTTACCGTGGGTTTAACAAAACCCCCATGGCCGCCGACGAACAAGGCTTGCCACGTTACAGCCGCTTAAATGTATGGGGAGCCAGTGCAGTGAAGCCATTAGGCCCGGGCCTGGCAAAAGCGGAGTATGCCTATCATGATGCCATTGAGGACTCCGATGGCAATAACCCACTGGTACCCAATAGCCAGCACCGCTTTTTGGTGGGCTACGAGCAGGAACTGGTGGCGAATCTAACCGGAAGCGTGCAGTGGTACATGGAGAAAACGGTGGATCACGATGCGTTAATAGCCAGTTCATACTGGCCACAGTATGAACAGGAAGCGAATCGTCACGTGGTAACAACCCAGCTCATGTACCGGGCGCTTCGCCAAACGCTAACACTTAACTGGTTTAACTTTTATTCGCCTACTGATAGCGACGGCTATATGAAGTTTCGTGCAACCTATTCGCCCGTGGATGACTGGCAGGTCAACGGCGGATTTAACTTATTTTATGGCGATGAGCCACATACTTTCTACTCACAATTCGAAGACGCCAGCAATGTGTATGCGTCTTTCCGATATTTTTATTAGGAGCTAATGCGATGTCTGCAGAAAGAGCGTTAACGGCGTTTGCCGGAGTTATGGTGTTACTGTCGGTGGTACTGACCTGGTTTGTACATGAAAACTTCCTGTGGTTCACCGTGTTCATTGGCGCAAACTTGTTTCAACAGAGCTTTACCGGTTTTTGCCCGGCTACCATTGTACTGCGCAAAGTATTTGGCTTTAAAACGGAGAAAGAGCTGGCGACCGGCCAGTAACCGCGCGACGTACCCTTTCACTCATCAGGGATGCTCCATCCTGTTCTCGCCCCGCTTTGCGGGGTTTTTTTATTGTCGATATACTCGTCTTCTCACTGCAGTTTACACAGGTAAATCATGACGCCTATCCATCCGGCTGTTGCCCCTGAATTAGTCGAACCACTGACAGCACTGCTGGACGCGACCGCCTCCAATCCAACATTAAGTGGTAAAACCCTTGGTTTCTATCGCAAACGCAACAAGTTTAACGTATCACCCGCGAGTGACTTTCCCGCGATTCAGCCTTATGACATTGAGCTAAGCACTGAGGCACCCGGCGTACGGGTGTGGGTGATTAACGCTTCTGAGAATGCGAAAAAGCCGGCGTTGCTGCACTTTCATGGCGGTGGGTTTGTGATGGGCAGTTGCCAGAATGGCTTTTCCCGCATGCAGCAATTGGCGCTGGATTTGGATTGTGTGGTCGTGAGTGTAGATTATGGGTTGGCGCCGGAAATGCGCATCGGTGAGGTAGTAAAGCAAAGCTATAAGGCGTTGGCCTGGACACATCAACAAAGCAAATCCCTGGGGATTGATAACACACGTATAGGGTTACTTGGCTTTAGTGCGGGAGGAGGACACGCTGCGTTACTTGCGCAATATGCCACGCACCGAAATGAGTATGCCGTGAAGTGCCACGCGTTGATTTACCCTATGCTGGATGACAGAACGGGCAGTACCATTTTCACTGAATTTCCAAAGGGCAAGTACTTGTGGACCGCAGAACAAAATCAGTATGGCTGGCAAGCGGCACTGGGCCATACGCCAGGCAAAGACAGCATAAAGCCCTTTACTGTGCCGGCCAGACAGCCTCTATCGGCAAGTCTGCCTGCCACGTACATCGCCGTAGGCGACCTGGATTTATTTCATGACGAAAGCCTGGAATATGCCAACGCCCTTCAGGCATTAGGTATTCCCGTCATTCTGAATGACGTGCCGGGGGCTTTTCACGCGTTTGAATCCATTGCGCCGGAGACTGAACTGGCAAAAGCGTTTAATCGGCATTTACTCTCGTCGTTGGTAACAATGCTTTAATCGTAGTTTCCGACTCTTATTGCAGCACGACATATATGCGCTGATTTTTACCGAGCTAGCCATAAACTTATTGATTTTATGTGGGAATTACCTATATTGATGGCGCCGATGAAAGGCAATCATAATAATGAAAAGGAAACATCATGAAAGTAAAATTCGCTGGAATCGTAGTAGCTACAGCGCTCCTGTCTTCTGGTTGTGCGACCATCCTGACCGAAGAAACTCACAATATGAACGTGACTACAACTACGGGTGAAACGACAACCGTCACTGTAGATGGCGCGAGCCAAACCGTTCCTGGTGTTGTAACAGTGAAGAAAGAAAACAAAGATAAAGTTCTCGTTGCCGATGCAGAAAATTGTCAGGACGTCAGCTTAAACAAAGAAGTTGAGTCTGCGTTTTTCATTAATGTCATCAGTGGTGGTGTGTTTGGCTCATCAACTGACTATGGCACAGAAAAAATGTGGCGCTATCAGGATTCAGTGACAGTATCGTGTAAATAACGATTTTGCAGAATCAATTCGGTAAAGGAAGTCTGTGGGCTTCCTTTTTCATTTTTCTGATATGTGTTGCCACTGCACGCGCTGCAGAAGGTGAATATCAGGCTCTTATCAACCAGGCAGATGCCAACCATATTGCTGAAACCCGTTTATGGCACGTGTTACTGCACCTGAAACACGACCAGCCAATTAATCCAACCAGTCATTATCTATCCAGTCCGTTTTCTCCTCAGGCAGAACTTCGCGAAACGATTAAACTTGCCTTGCGGGATCCTCAGGCGGCTTGTGCTTTCCCTGCGCGAAAACGTTACATTGAGACGCAATTAAATTTACCCGCGGGCACACTTTCGCCAGAGCCTTGTAGTGATTATGAAACCTTCCTCGACTTTGTACCCAACGACAGGTTAGTGCTAGTCTATGCTTCGGAGAATGTGAACTCAGCCAGTTCTATGATGGGCCATATAATGCTGCGTCTGGACGGTGTAAATATTAATGATATTGCTGTGCAGCACGGTATTACGTATTTTACTGAGTTGGATTCACTGAATGCGGCCCGTATTCTCTACGACAGCCTGGTAACCGGTAAAGAAGGGCTGTTTCAGGTTTCCCCTTATGCACCGATACAGGCACATTATCGTTATGCGGAGCAAAGAAATATATGGGAATACGCTTTAACACTCACCCCTGGTGAGCGAGCGCTGATCAGGGATGCTATTTGGGAAATAGGACAGCATACCCCCGCCTATTTTTTTCATACTTACAATTGCGCTACGGTGACACAATTACTGCTCGCTATTGCGCGGCCTGCATCGCTGGATGCGGTCGATGCGTGGTTGACGCCCATTGATATCGTAAAGTTTAGTTTCAAGGCGTCGTTGGTGGATAGCGCGCAGGTAGTACCCTCTGACCGTTGGAAGACCAACGCTTTACTCGAGCAAATGCCGGATCACAGAGTCGACGCAATTGGCAGCGCTATAAATACTGGCAATATTGCAAACTTGTCGTTGTCCGTTGACTCTCAGGGCTATACCGAATTTGAATTGGCCAAGAGTCTAAATGGTCTATGGTTTAGTCAGCGCAAAATATCTGAGGCGCGTTACCAGGACAATAAGCTAAAACTGGCTCAGATGAACTCAAATTATTCCGCATTTCAGATCGACGTTAGTGACTATAAAAGTCCCCTTGACGCAACCGATGAGAGCCTGATTTCCATCGGGGTAGGACATATCGAGAACCGGGATGCTCTGTTGTTTCGTTATTTTCCTGTTGCGTCTGACATAACCGATGATCACGGTCATATCTTCGGGGAAAATCAGTTGTTGTTGGCTGATACTCGTATACGTTTAGACGTAAATCGTGCACGTCTTCACCTCGATAAGCTGTCTTTGTATCAAATGAATTCCAGAGTGCCTTACACCAGCGTAACTGGCGGTATTTCCAGTGGGTTACGGGTTGGACTCGAGCGGGTCGTCAATGACCAATTTAACACTCAGTTGGTCGTAAATGTTGAAGGTGCGGTTGGTCTCAGTTACGAGCTTACTGACGATATAGGTCTGTATGCAGAAGCGGCGGCAGGTGTAATGGCAAATCTCAAACGCAGCGAAGTCTATGTTGAGCCGCGCGTTGGGGCTTACCTGTACGCAATTTACAATACCAAACTTAATGCGAATGTGGGGTGGGCGGTGAACAAATTTATTGGCAAACCCTTGTTAAGGTATGACCTATCTGTAAGAACACAACTAAACAAAAACAGTGCACTGTTTCTGTCAGTAGATCGTCAGTTGGCAAGTTCTCAATCACTAACTAATGTAAGTGTTCACTATCAATATAGATTTTAGTTTTAAGATGGACTAACGGTTAATTTAGTTCGTTGAATGTCAGGCTAATGCGCCGCATTCTGCCCGCCGAGCGCGTGGGCAATACGGTTTTTTGCTGAATTCCAGTGATTCTTCGGTAGCACCGGAGCCTGTTGAATAATGGCCTCAAAGTCGATGTCGTTAATCGACAGCGGCGGGACGTGTGCGCAGAATACGGTTTGTGGCTGTAGCGTCTGAATGCGCTTAAGTGATTGTTTATACTGATTGGGGTGGCAGATAGGGTAAGGCGGGGCAAGCTGGCGTTTCACCGAGACCATTAAATCGGCAACATAAGCCTGACTGGTCTCATCGTGAAACAAGGTGATGTCGTGGTCGGTATGCCCCGGGGTGAATAACACCTGCCAGTCTTCAAAGCCCGGCAGTGTTTGTTCGTCCAGCAGAATAATATCGGGCTTCAATATTGGGCTGTACCAGATATGCTTTTTCGGTTTGCCCAAACGACCAGCCACCCACCACGTCAGGCTGACATCAATTAAATGGGCCGCGCGCCCCATCACTCCTGAATACCATTTCGCCGCTTTGGGGTGGGCCGCTATTTTTGCACCGGTGAGTTTGCGTAACTTATGCGCGCCGCCGGCGTGGTCCGGGTGCATATGCGTGACAACGATCAGCTTTAAATCAGCGAGAGGCCGGTTGAGTGTGTCAGTAATAAACGTACAAACATTGTGTGCATCGGCCCGACTACAGCCATCGAGCAGCAACAAGCCACCCGGTGTTTCGACCAGGTAGATATGTTGAATGTAGCCCGCCAGGGTATGCACTTTCATCATGGGCCAACTTACTGTTGCATGGCGTTTTTAACCGGGTTGGCGTAGTTAGCAATCAGGTAATCACGCGCTTCTTCCGGTAATTCTGCCAGTTTTTGTTTCAACGTTTGTTTGCACTGCTCAGGGATTTTTTTATCGCTGCGTTCTGCTGCCAGATAATTAATTGGGTACAACTGATAGTGAGTATGGATGTGCTGGTCGATACATTCAGCCAGTGCAGCAGGTGTGTCTGGTACGTCGCTAATCGGAGCTGAAAAATTAACGGTAACGCGCCCTTTGTACCCGGTGATCCCCTGAATAATACTGGCGATGTCTTCCATTTCAGCTTTCTCATAGCCGCCAAGGTGTTCGCGGTGATACAACTCCGTGGCTTTCGCGATATCGCAAGGGTCGTTCTCGTATGAAATCGCAACCGGCACAATGCGCAGTGATTTCATGTAATCGCTGAACGACTGCTGCTGGGATTTACCGTGCATATAGAACATCTTCAAAATAGCCGGATCGGTCTTGTCCAGTCCATCTTTGGCGCGTCCCTCGCGCTGTGCAATCCAAATCGAGTGGCCGTCATCCAGCGAGTGCTTGAGATAACCCGACAGGATAGTAAGGGCTTTTAGCAGTTGTCTTGGGGCTTTCGCTGAACGGTTTACAATAAAGCCTTTGTTGAGCTTCATCAATTCCGTGACGCTGGGCTTTTTCAGCAGGTTGTCACCAAATGCAATACGGGCAGTCGGGAAGCCGGATTGGTGAAGTGCGTAATTAACCAGCGCGGGATCCATGGCAATGTCACGGTGGTTAGACACAAACAAGTAAGGCGTGTCTTTGGAAAGCTGTTCAACGCCCTTTATGGTGACACCGTCAGTGGTCTCATTCAGCACGCGGCTTAAATACACTTCAACTTCTTGTTGAACCTGCTCAACCGTATTGAGCCTGCCCCATTTGCGTTTCAGTAGCAGTTTCACCACTGGGCTTAATAGCGCTTTAACCCATCGGCTGCTTTGTCTGAAGCGATGGTTAACAATGGCAGAGATGAATTCGGGATCATTGACCAGACGCTGGATTGCGGCCGGGATTTCGTCGTCATGGTAGGCGCGAATGGCCTGAAAAGGATCGTTTGGGTTAGTCATGGTTACCGCATAGCAATGAAAACAAACCCCGGCAGGTGTCTGCCGGGGCCATTAGTCTACTTCTCTATCCCTGCTAAATGGAAGAAAAACGCGTACTCTTTCGCAGTTTGTTCATAACGCTTAAAGCGTCCGGACGCACCGCCGTGACCTGCTTCCATATTGGTAATGAACAACAGCAGATTGTCGTCGGTTTTCTTATCACGTAAACGGGCTACCCATTTCATAGGTTCAAAATACTGAACCTGTGAGTCGTGCAGGCCGGTGGTGACAAATAGGTGCGGATACTTCTGCGCTTTCACCTGATCGTAAGGTGAATAAGACAGCATGTACTCGTATTCTTCTTTATTCGCAGGATTACCCCATTCAGTATACTCACCGGTGGTGAGTGGAATGCTGGCATCGCTCATTGTTGTAACAACATCGACAAAGGGCACGTGCGCAGCTATACCGGTGTAGAGTTCCGGCGCCATGTTAGCAATAGCGCCCATTAGCAGTCCGCCTGCACTACCGCCTTCAGCAAAAATACGATTCGGATCAACGTATTTCTGCTCAATCAGACCTTTGGTAACGTCGATAAAGTCGGTAAAGGTGTTCATCTTGTTACCCATTTTACCGTCTTCGTACCATTCGCGACCGAGCATCTGACTACCGCGGATATGTGCGATAGCAACCACAAAGCCACGGTCCATTAACGAAATCCAATGAGACACAAAGGTGGGATCAATGGTCGAGCCATATGAACCATAACCGTATTGAAACAGCGGATTCGTGCCGTTTTTATTGAATTTATCTTTGCGATAAACCAGTGACACCGGAACCTGTTTGCCATCGCGAGCCGGCAACATCACACGCTCAGACTGGTAGTTGGATGCAACAAACGCATCCCCCACCTTGTTTTGTTTTAACAGCGTACTTTCCATGGTTTCCAGGTTGATATCGAACGTACTTGGCGGCGTGGTAAGCGACGCGTAGTAAATGCGTACTGTATTGGTGTCTACCTGGGTATTACCTGAAAAGTAAGCCGTGTAGATGGGATCTTCAGTGGGGATGACATAGCTTTCGCCGGTCTTCAAAGACACCGCGTTCAGGCTGAGTATGCCGTCTTTCTTCGCTTTATAAACCAGGAAATCCTGCAGTAGTTCAATGTCCTGTATGAAGACGTCCGGATCATGTGCGATGACTTCCTGCCACTTACTCTTATCTGAGGTATTGGCGGCATCCACTTTCATAATACGGAAGTTCTTTGCATTGTCGTTGGTCAGGATGTAGTAGTCATCACCGTGCTTAGCAACAGAATATTCCAGGCCTTCTTCAATAGGATAGAAAGGCGTGGGGGCTGCGTTAGGATTGCTGGTGGCGATCAGGGTCATACCGGTTTTCTCGGTATTGTCATGACGAATGTAGATGACTTCACCATCTTTACTCATGCCCAGAGAGGTGTAGAAGGTGGTGTCTGTCTCTTCGTAAATCAGTTCATCGTCGGTTTGCGGAGTACCCAATACGTGGCGATACACCTTTGAGCCCAGTAATGTTTGTGGGTCGCGGTCTATGTAATACAGGGTTTTATTGTCTTTCGCCCAGTACACCTGTCCGGTGGTATTGGTAATTTCGTCGCTTAACAGTTCACCGGTTTCCAGGTTTTTAACCTTTAGCGTATACATGCGGCGGCTTACGGTATCAACGGTGTAAGCCAGCAGTGTATTGTCTGGTGAGGCTTCGTAGCTGCCAATACTAAAATAGTCATGACCCTTGGCCATTTCATTGCCGTTTAACAGGACTTCATTGGTACCGTCCAATGTTGCCCGGCGAACATAAATAGGGTATTCGCCATCACCTTCGTACAGTCGCTGATACCAGTAGCCGTTCTCTTTTACCGGTACAGACGCGTCGTCTTTAGGAATGCGTGCTACAAATTCTTCGTAGAGCGCTGCTTGTTGTTTTTCCAGCGGTTTGAGTACGGCTTCTGCGTAACTGTTCTCTTTCTCCAGGTGGCCAAGTACCTCGGGATCTTCGCGCTCGTCGTCGCGCATCCAGTAATATTCATCATTGCGGGTGTCACCGTGAGCGGTCATTTCGTGAGGCACTTTTTTCGCTACGGGTGGGGCTACTGATGTGGTTAAATTCATTGGCTCTTTTGCGTTGATCTGTTCTGTCGATGCTTGTTTATCGGAGCAACCGGCGAGCATAAGGCCGATGCTAAGCGTAAGCAGTGTTCTTTTCATTATTGTCCCTTGCCACGAGGCATGCTTTATTGAAGAGGGTACAACATAGCGTATCTGTATAAACGCTGCAAAGGTTGTTGCCCGGTAAATCGTAACCAGTTGCAAACTGCGGGAGTGAAGGCGAAAATTACGACAACCTCCCATTTTTGTTATGGATAGCATGTTCGATTTACTCACCGCCGGCGTGTTAGAGCCGGTTACTGCGCTGGGCCTTATTTTGTTAGCGGGCTTCACTTCGTTTGTTACCGGTGCAATGGGTCTGGGAGGCGGTATGTTGTTACTGGTGGTAATGGCGTCCACTCTGCCCATTGCTGCATTGATTCCGGTGCACGGCCTGGTGCAATTAGGGTCCAATGCCAGTCGCTCGGTAATGACTTTCCGACACCTGGATCGCACCATGTTTAAGTACTTTGCGGTTGGTACTGTCATTGGTGCACTAGTCGCGTCATTAGTGGTGGTACAACTGCCATTGCTGCTTATTCAACTGGCGATTGCGGTATTTTTGTTGCTGGTGGTGTGGGGCGTTAAGCCGAAACAACGGGAAACCTCGCCATCGGGCAGTGTAGTCGCGGGCGCGTTCACCACGTTTCTTTCGATGTTTGTTGGGGCAAGCGGTCCAATGGTGGCCTCTGTGGTTTTTCGCAATGGATACGACAAGCTTACGCATACCGCTACCTTTGCAACCTGCATGACTTTTCAACACAGTTTGAAGGCGGTGGTATTTACGTTCGTTGGCTTTGCATTCTGGCAATGGTTACCGCTGGTGGTGGCTATGATTGCCAGCGGCGCTGTCGGCACCTGGCTGGGGCTAAAACTGCTCAACAAAATCCCGGTAGAGAAATTCAAGTTGCTGTTTAAAATTATTCTGTCGGTACTGGCACTGCGTTTGTTGTATCAGGCTGTTATGAGTCTGTTGTGAATATCTGAATCGTCACAGTCAGGTTTGAAAACGAATTGCCTCAACACCACCCAATTTCGGTTTGGCAAATAAAAAGCCCTGGAATTTCTGAATGCCTATATGTTGCAGCCATAGCCATTCGTCGATTTTTTCTATGCCTTCTACGATCAGCGGAATGCCCAGTGTCGTTGCGAACTCCATAACTGCGTTCACAATGGCTTGCCTGGGGCCGTGCTCGTGAATATTGCAGGCAATGGCCCGATCCAGTTTGATTTTGTCGGGTAGGAAATCGGCCAAAACAGATAACCCGGCATAGCCGGAGCCAAAGTCGTCCATAGCAACCCGGATGCCTTTTGCTCTCAGGGCTTCTATAGCACTCATAAAGGCATCGCCTTCATTGAGAATTTCGTTTTCTGTGACTTCCACAATAAGTTGTTGCGGTTTGAGTCCATAGGTTTTTAGGTAAGACAGCAGGTAGTCGCCGGCGTCTGGAAACTGGGTAAGGGCACCAGGCATGAGGTTGATGGAAACCGACTGACTGGGTTGTAGCATTTCACTCGCCATAGCGATGGCGTATTGTTTGGACGTCAGGTCAAATTCGTAGCGCTTTGACTTGTCTAAATCCGCTAATATTTGCTCCGGGTAACGTCCACTGTTGTCTCGTAACAGCGCTTCTATTGAAGAAATACGGCCTAAATGGGTGTCTATGATGGGTTGGAAGGCGAATTGATACTCACTTTGTTCGTCTAACTTTGCAGCTAATGGCGATGTATTAATCGCTCTATGTAAATCTGCCCGGTGTGCTTCTGGTAAGCAGCCTCGCCAGCGGCCGTTGGCGAAACTGTTGATAAGGCCGTACACCTGACTGTCACGCTTGAGATAAATATCATCAGGTAGCCAATAACAGGAACGGTCACTTTTGAGAGTAAGGGTTCTTAAGTTCCACTCGCCGAAGTCACGTTGTGATATTGGATGTTCACAAATCTTAACGATATTGTTGTGACGGGCGTCGGCCTTTATCTTTTCGAAAAGCGCCTGTACGTGCTCACCTGGTCCTTCAATAACCTGAAAAAAGTACTCGCCGTCGGTTAGCAGTAAACCGGTAATGGAATTGTCAGTATTAAATCGCAGTGAGTCTGTTTCGATTTGCGAAATTTGCTGGAATGCATCCGAATGGGTCGAACGACTTCGGTAAACAAGTTGCCTGAGTACTGTCATTTACATCACCTTCATACCACGGGCCCAGCAAAACGGGTTTAATCAATACAAACATAGACACCAGATAGGATCATTTCAAATAACTAGCTATGGTAAGGATACAGAGACTAATTGCCCAAGCGAATGTTGTAACGCTGAAGCTTGCGGTAGAGTGTACGTGTGCTGACATCAAGCTGTTTAGCCAGCTCATCTGGTGTGCCTTCGTAGGTTTTGCAAATACGCTCAAGGTAGACTTGTTCAGCCTGATCAAGGGGCAATATCTGTTGGCTGACGTTTTCACCATCTGCAACACTGATCTCGCTCTTGCCAAGGATTTGCGGTGGTAAATCGCTGATCAGTATTTCGTCATCATTCGCCATTAACGCTGATTGTTCTACCACGCTGATTAACTCGCGTATGTTGCCGGGGAAAGCATAGCGGCAGAGCGCATCGATGGCCTGTTTAGAAAAGTGCTTGTGGCGGTGTTCTCCGGCAGACAGAAAGTGTTTGCACAGCATCGCTATATCAGACTGGCGTTCACGGAGTGCCGGGAGGTGAATTGGGAACCCGGCAATGCGATAGTAGAGGTCCTGTCTGAATTCGCCTTTCTCCACCATAGATAGCAGGTTTTTGTGACTGGCACATACCAGCCGAAAATCGGCTTTTTTCTGTTTTAGGCCACCTACTGGCCGATAGCACTGGGTTTCCAGTAAACGCAGTAATTTAACCTGCATATTGAGCGGCACGTCACCAATTTCGTCGAAAAATACCGTGCCGCCATTAGCGACTTCAATGAGTCCTTTTTTTGCATTTGTTGCCCCGGTGAACGCGCCTTTTTCGTAGCCGAAGAGTTCTGACTCAAACAAGCTTTCGTTTAGTCCGGTGCATTCAATAACCACAAAGGGCTTGTCTTTGCGTCGACTGGATTCATGGACAGCCTGCGCGACCAGTTCTTTACCGCTACCGGTTTCGCCTTGAAGTAACACCGCAATTTCAGACTGGGAGGCGCGGTTGATTCGATTCAGCATGGCTTTAAAGGCGTCAGACTGGCCAATCATTTTGTTGGTTTTTGAATCGGCTGACGCATAACTAATACGGTCGAGAATTTCCAGAAACCCCACGGTCATGCCATCCTCATCGCGTACCGGTTTCATCAGAATATCGCAGTAGGTGCGACCTGCAGCGGTATTGTGAATATGCACTACGCTGCTGGGGCGTAGGGTTAGTTTACTCTGGGTCAGCGGGCAATCTTCGCCGTGCTTATCGCATGGTCCGGGGTTGTTGTGTGACACGGCGTAACACGTGCTGGTACCAACAGTGACCTCGGTATCGTAGGTTTCCCGATAAGCTTCGTTGACAGCCTGAATGACATAGTCGGGTGTAATAAAAATGGCGGGCTTGTCGATGGCATTGATCATCGATTGGATCAGTGATGCGTTCATGGCCCCTCCCGGTACGACATTTTTGGCAAAGTTAAGCAGTTGAGCGCTGTCAAAATTGGCACAGCTATTTCTGAATCTCAACCACTTACGATTAAAGATATAATATAAATCTAATATAAACAGCAGTGTAGCAAGTAAATCCGGCTTTGGCACGATAATTGGTAACACAGTGTTAACAACTAACCGGCCGTTAACGCTGAACAGACATACACGGCCCTACAAAACAAAGAGAACGACTATGGCAAAAGTAGTGGTGTTAGGTGCCGGGACAGGTGGCATGCCCGCAGCCTATGAAGTAAAGGAAGCCCTGGGTAAAGATCATGACGTACTGATGGTCAATGAGCGTGAAGAGTTTCGGTTTGTGCCATCAAACCCCTGGGTGGCGGTAGGCTGGCGAGAGAGCAGTGCGGTAACCATGCCCATTGAAAAGTACCTGTCGAAGAAAAACATTGGCTTTAAATGCGCACGAATAGACAAGATTGATGCAGAAGCCAATTTGCTGATTTCGTCGGAAGGCGAAGAAATTAGTTACGACTATCTGATCATTGCCACCGGGCCAAGACTGGCTTTCGACGCCATTGAAGGTGCAGGACCGGACGGCTTCACACAGTCTGTTTGTACGCTTGACCATGCTCAGCACTGCTACAGCGACTTTGAAAAATTGGTAGCTAACCCTGGGCCGGCTATTGTTGGTGCGTTTCAGGGCGCCAGTTGTTTTGGCCCGGCGTACGAATATGCCTTCATTCTGGACAAAGCCCTGCGCGACGCGAAAATTCGCCATAAAGTACCGATTACCTATGTGACCAGTGAACCCTATATCGGCCATTTGGGGTTGGGAGGCGTGGGCGATTCTAAATCCATGCTGGAATCGGAGCTGCGCAATCGCAACATAAAGTGGATATGCAATGCTCAGGTCGACAAGGTCACAGATGGCGTCATGCACATTAGCGAATTGAATCGCAAAGGCGAAGTGGACTTTACCTACGAGGAAGCGTTCAGGCATTCCATGCTAATTCCACCATTTGGCGGCGTTCCTGCAGTTGCCAACGTTGAAGGGTTGTGTAATCCCAAAGGGTTTGTGATCACGGATGAGCATCAGCGCTCACCGAAATACCCCAATATTTTTTCAGGTGGTGTTTGCGTTGCGATACCGCCGGTTGAAACCACGCCGGTACCCACAGGCACGCCAAAAACCGGCTACATGATTGAAACCATGATGACGGCCATTGCGCATAACCTGAAGCGCATTATTGTCGATAATCAGGCTCCCACGGCCAAGGGGACCTGGCATGCCATCTGCCTGGCAGACATGGGAGACACCGGCGCAGCATTTGTCGCGATGCCGCAGATTCCGCCGCGTAATGTAACCTGGTTTAAACAAGGAAAATGGGTACATCTGGCTAAAATTGCCTTCGAGAAATACTTCATGCGAAAAATGAAAACCGGTACCAGTGAGCCCGTCTACGAAAAGTATGTGTTGAAAGCCCTTGGCATTGAACGATTGGAGCAGGATGGCCATGACAAATAAGACTGCAAGATTATGGGTGTTCGCCGCCACCCTCGGCATTTCTAACACTATGAGTATGGCGTTCGCTGATACACTGAATGAAGCCGAGTTCGTCAGCCAGGCCAAATCGAAATCCATGGCACTGGGTGGTGAACTTAAACAGGCGTTACAGGCGGCAATTAAACAAGGCGGTCTAACCGAGGGAATTGCGGTGTGTAAAGATCTGGCCCCTCAGTTGGCTGCCAAATACAGTGTCGACGGCTGGCAGGTTGGTCGAACATCGTTAAAAGTGCGTAACCCTGAAAATGCCCCTGATGCCTGGGAAACGGATGCACTAAACGCCATGGAAAAAGCCCTGGACAGCGGCACGCCCCCTGCACAACTCGTGCATGCAAAGACTGGTTCAGCGTTGTCGGAATGGCACTACATGCAACCTATTGTTACCCAGGCCGTGTGTCTGAACTGCCATGGCGCTTCTTTAGCTCCAGCGGTGAAACAGGCTCTACAAGCACAGTACCCCCAGGATCAAGCGACCGGGTTTGACGCAGGGCAACTTCGAGGGGCCTTTACCGTGCGCTTTGAGCGCAATTGACTATGCATTTGTTATGAACAAGGGGCAGGCAAGCCTGGCCCTTGTTCAGCATCGGCCTTACTGCACAGTACTTATCACTCCCTACTTACCACGCTCTCTTTGATTACGGTCAACATCACCTTCGCCAATCTTGGTTAGTCTCTTCTAACTGCCTGGCAGCGTTCAGCAACGACACATCTGACAACGCATTGTCATTTTTGTCATTGCGGTAAACGCAATCTCTGGTTTGTGCCTGAAGTTTAGCGCGCCATTCATCTTTTTGTTAATTTTTTCAGAGCTTTATAGATTCATCAATGATTGGCGCAGGTTATGCAAAGCGGTGGTGTATTGAGTTAGATGTTGTACGAACGGTTGCTGAGGAAACGTCGACTGTTCGAGATACCCCGGCCTGAAAAGGCGCTTTGTGCGGGTAAAGAAAGCGTTTTTAATTTTCCGAAGGAGAGAGTCCCATGAGCGATACGTTAATAGAACTATCGCGGTTACAATTTGCTTTAACAGCAATGTTCCACTTTATATTTGTACCCCTCACGCTGGGGATGACCTTTCTGCTGGCCATCATGGAGTCTGTGTATGTGATGACTGGCAAAGAGATCTACAAACAAATGACCCAATTCTGGGGAAAGCTGTTTGGTATTAACTTCGCCATCGGTGTGGCTACCGGCCTGACCATGGAATTCCAGTTTGGCATGAACTGGTCTTATTATTCGCATTATGTGGGCGACATCTTTGGTGCACCGCTGGCTATCGAAGGATTAATGGCATTTTTCCTTGAGTCTACCTTCGTGGGTTTGTTTTTCTTTGGCTGGGACAAGATGTCCAAAGTGAAGCACCTGATGGCGACCTGGCTGGTGGCATTGGGGTCTAATTTCTCGGCGCTGTGGATCCTGATTGCCAACGGCTGGATGCAACATCCAATTGGTGCTGAGTTCAATACCGAAGCTATGCGTATGGAAATGACCAGTTTTTCAGAGGTTATTTTTAACCCTGTTGCTCAGGTTAAGTTTGTACATACCGTTTCTGCTGGTTATGTAACCGGCGCTATCTTCGTACTGGCCATTTCCAGTTACTACCTGTTAAAGCACAAACATATCGCCTTCGCGCGACGCTCATTCGCCATTGCAGCCAGCTTCGGTTTGGCGTCGGTGCTATCGGTAATTGTACTGGGCGACGAAAGTGGCTATGAGTTGGGTGATGTGCAGAAAGTAAAATTAGCTGCGGTTGAGGCAGAGTATGAGACTCATGAGGCGCCGGCAGCCTTTACACTTTTTGGTATTCCTAACGACGACACCGAGCACACGGATTATGCCATCCAGATCCCGTGGGCCATGGGTATTATTGCCACTCGCTCGCTGGATGAAGAAGTCACAGGTCTTAAAGACCTAAAAGAGATCCACAGGGTGCGTATCCTGTCTGGTGTCCAGGCTTACAAACAGTTAGACAAGGTACGAGAAGGCACGGCAAGCGACGCTGAACTGGCGATGTTTGAACAAAACAAAGGTGACCTGGGTTATGCCTTGTTACTGGAGCCCTTCACGGATGACATTACCCAGCCTACACCGGAAGCGCTGGAAAAAGCCGTAGATTACAGTATCCCGCCGGTTGCGCCATTGTTTTATAGCTTCCGCCTGATGGTTGTTTCCGGTTTCTTAATGCTGGCGCTGTTTATCTGTGCATTCTATTACAGCACTAAACACCAGATCACTAAGCCTCGCTGGTTGCTAAAGGCCGCGTTGTGGAGCTTGCCCTTACCCTGGATTGCATCGGAAGCTGGTTGGTTTGTGGCTGAGTATGGTCGTCAGCCCTGGTCGATTGCCGAAGTACTGCCAGTGCACACCGCGGTCTCAAATTTGAGTGTGTCAGACGTCGTGACAACATTGGTTGCGTATACCCTGTTCTACACCGCCATGTTCATTATTGGGTTCTATATAATGAAGAAATACGCCAAACAAGGGCCGGTACCGCCGGAAGATAAAGCTGCTCTGGACAGTGAAATGGGCCTTGATATCGAAGGAGCAAAAGCATGATTGATTATGAAGTACTACGGGTAATTTGGTGGGTACTGGTTGGTGTACTGCTAATTGGCTTTGCCATCACCGATGGCTTTGACTTGGGAGTAGGTGCACTGCTTACTCTGATTGGTAAAACCGACGACGAACGCCGGGTGATGATTAACACCATTGGTCCGCACTGGGATGGCAACCAGGTGTGGTTTATTACCGCGGGTGGCGCTATTTTTGCGGCCTGGCCGATGATTTACGCTACCGCGTTTTCCGGGTTTTATTTAGCCCTTGCGTTAACGCTGATTGCCCTGTGGATGCGCCCGTTAGGCTTTGATTTCCGCAGTAAGCTACCTGATAAACGCTGGCGTTCTAGCTGGGACTGGGCGCTATTTGTGTCAGGTGTCGTCCCGTCGCTGATTTTTGGGGTGGCGTTCGGCAACCTGCTGTTAGGTGTACCTTTTGAACTGGAACCCACGCTTAAAGCTACGTATACCGGGTCTTTCTTTGGCTTGTTAACCCCGTTTGCTTTGTTGACCGGGTTAGTGTCGGTGGCCATGCTGCTTAATCATGGCGCTACCTGGCTGCAAATGAAAACCGACAGCTTCATTCAGGTACGCGCCAGAGCGGTATCGGTGATCCTATCGTTAGCGACTGTTGCATTGTTCGCACTGGCAGGAGTCTGGGTGGCATTTGGTTTAGACGGCTTCGTGATCACGTCTGTGGTTGATACCGCCGCAACCTCTAACCCGCTTAAGAAAGAAGTGGTGATGGAAGCGGGTGCCTGGATGAACAATTATGGCAAGTATCCGTGGATGGCTGTCGCACCGGTGCTGGGCATTTTGGGTGGATTAGCCTGTGCATACTTCTCAAAAGCCGGTAAAGGCGGCTGGGCGTTTGTTAGCAGTTCAGTCATGCTGGCTGGTGTGATCCTGACAGCCGGGTTCTCCATGTTCCCGTTCCTGATGCCTAGCGTGACTATGCCTGCAGCCAGCCTGACAGTTTGGGATGCGACATCCAGCTTACTGACGCTGAAAATCATGTTCGGCGTGGCCTGTATCTTTGTTCCCATTGTGCTCGGATACACTGCCTATGGGTTTTACGTTATGCGCGGTCGTGTGAAAAACAGCGACCTTGATTCGTCTCACGCGATTTATTAAGGAGTACTTTTATGTGGTATTTCACTTGGATATTAGGGGTATTACTGGCCTGTTCCTTTGGCATCATCAACGCCATGTGGTTAGAATCAACTGAAAACATGGACCGTCCTGAAGAAGACTCGTGACCGAAACGCCTACACTTGCAACCTGGTTTCGCACCACGGTAGAAACACAGGGTGTTGCCTCGCGCAGCACCCTGTATACGTTGGTGGGGCTAAAAACCTGCCGCATTGTGATCATGATTGCTGGCTTCTGGCTGTTTGCGCACATGATGCACTCGCTGGTGGTATTGGCCACTGCACCGTCTATGGCTGACTGGATAGGTTTGTCGGTTGCATTGTTACTGGCCTGGTTGCTTCAGGGCGAAGCGAATCGGCGAACGCTGGACGCTAAAACACAGTTATTGCAAGATCTTGAGGTGCGTTTTGCACGCCATCTGGCAATCGGGCAGCTAGCCATGGTGAGTCAGCAGAGCCCTTATTACTGGCAATCCTTGTGGTTGCATCATATATCCGCCCTGGCGAATTGGCGTTACGACTACCAGGTACAGCAATATGTAGCGGTACTGGCACCGATAATCGCACTGGCTGGGTTGTCTATGGTGAATTGGCTGATTGGCCTAAGTTTGCTGATCACCCTACCGATTGTTCCGCTGTTCATGGTGCTGGTTGGCAAAGGGGCCGCGGCCCAGCAGCGCAAACATTTCACCGCCTTGACCCGTCTGGGCAGTTTGTTTACCGACAGGTTAAAAGCACTTCCTTTGCTGGCCACATACCGTGCCCATGACAGCGAACTGGCGCTGCTTAAGCAAGCCAGTGACGACTTAAATGATCGCACGATGAGCGTTGTGGGGGTGGCGTTTTTATCAAATACTGTACTGGACTTTTTTTCGACGGTCGCTGTTGCGCTGGTGGCGGTGTTTATTGGTTTTACCTTACTGGGCGAATTCGCAGTTGGACCGGTGATAAACCTGCACCATGGGCTCTGGTTATTGCTTACTGCACCTTTGCTGTTTTCCGAGCTGAAAGCGCTGGGGCAGTACTATCATCAAAAAGCCGAAGCCGAATCGGCCCAGTCCAGCCTGGGGCTGTGGGTCGAGGTTATTCCCAATGAGGCACTGGATGCCGCTTTGAACAAAGCCAGGGTATTTGATGAGCCCCAGCAATTTTCGCTTCGACATGAGAAAGCGCTGATATCTGCGACGAATTTAGTACTGTGCCCTGGTGACAAGGTTGCTGTAAGCGGACCGTCGGGGAGTGGTAAAACGATACTGTTGCAAGCCCTGGCAGGACAGTTTCAGGCTGGCTATTCGCTGCCTTGTAAGGTAGCCCTGCTAACGCAGCAGCCCGTTTTGTTGCCGATGAGCGTGCGTGCCAACCTGGAATATCAACAAGCCCATACCACCTCTGTTCTCTGGCAGGTGTTGGCGCAGGTAGAACTGGATGATTGGGTACGCACACTGCCACAGCAACTGGATACCCCCTTACATGAAACACCGGCAATTTCTGGTGGCCAGGCGCAACGTCTGGCGCTGGCAAGAGTACTGTTGAGTGAGGCGCCGGTGTGGCTGCTAGATGAACCCACAGCGCATTTGCCTGCCGAGCAACATGCCCAGATAAGTGAGCTCATTCAGCGTTTATCTGAACAAAAAACAGTGTTGTGGGTGTCGCACAAGCCTTTGCCTACGGCGTGGTTTACGCGTTTTTGGCAAGTAAAAGCGGGCGAGGTATCGGTGCAATGATGGCCTTTGCTTCGGTGTTACTGGCGGTGGTACATGGCCTGGCTGGTCTGGCTATTTTGATTGTATCGTCCTGGTTTATTGCTGCGTGCGCGATCGCTGCTCCCGGGTTTAATTACATGTTGCCTGCCGTGGTGATCAGAGCATTGGCGCTGCTGCGCATTGGCAGCGGCTATGCCCATATGTGGGTGGGTCACAAACACCTGTTGGGATTAACGGCACGATTACGAATTTCACTTTTTGCCCGGTTGCACTCGCAAAAAATTAACTCGCGTGGCGAGGAAGTTGAGGCGCTGGCAACCCACACCGAGGCCATCGCCGCGCTGTGGGTGGGTTGGGTCTCCCAGCAAGCGTCAGCAGTAATGATGCTGTTGGTTTCCTGTATTAGCTTGTGGTGGTTGCATGTACCACTGGGTGGTTGGGCGATTGCACTAGCGGTTGTTTGGCTAAGCGTAATGGTTATTTTATGTGTGTTGGGACTTACTTACGCAGAAGAGATTGCCAGTCAGGAAGTGAAGTTTCGAACGCAATCTGATGTACAGCTCTCAAGTGCGCCTATCTGGCATTTAAAGTCGGGCGATTCACTCCTGCAAGCGTTGCCAAAAGCAACGTCACTCTGGCGCTCGAATTTGTTATTACAGCAACGCGTGTTGCAGGCGCAATGGGTGTTTCAGGGCGGAGCATGGCTGCTTTTATTAGCTAGTCTGCTGGGATTGGTGCACTTCTCTATAGCCACGGAACTAGCGGAACCTTTATTGCTTATTGTGCCAATGCTGTTGCTCAGTGCCGGAGATTGGTTGGGACGAAGTTTTCAAACACAACCTGCTCTGAACAAAGCGGTGCAGGGGCACAAAGTGCTGAATGCCTTACCAGCCTCTTCACTCGCAACGTTGCCTTTGCCTACCAGTACCGGGTCGCTTGTATTAACTGGGTTTGGTTCGGTTAACGTGCCTGAGCAGGCAATCAGTGCAGAGTTACCCGAGCGTGGGCTTGTGTGGGTCACCGGTCCCAGCGGCAAAGGTAAATCACAATTATTGCAAGCCATTGCCGGGCTGGAAGCGAGCCGTGGAAGTCGTGCATACGCGGGTCAGGTGCTATCCCCTGGGCTGGTGAGCGGTTGGTTGTATCTGGAGCAACAGCCATTGGTGATGGCGGCCACGCTGAAACACAACTTGTGTTTGGGGCAGTCTTTCAGACACACAGAGCTTGAGCATGCATTGGTGACGGTGGGGTTGTCGTACTTATCCGAGCCTGGCGAATGGCTAGGTCCGGGGGGCAGGCAGTTATCGGGTGGCGAGCGAAAGCGACTTAATATTGCGCGAGCACTGTTGCACGGTGGACCCGTGTGGCTGGTAGATGAGCCGTTTGAAGGCCTCGACTCGGAGGCAGCGTCACTCATCATGTCGGTACTGCAAATGAGTGCCAAAGACAGACTCGTAGTGATTGCCAGTCATGTGATCCCAGAACACACTAGGCCAGCGCTTACCCTCAGGCTGTAGCAGAGTGGCAGCGTTCAAGCTGCCACAATGGGGATCTGGTCGGTTGTTATACCGTGTTTAAAACGGGCTTTCAGGCACTGTGCCGAGCCAGCCTCGAACTCCCGGCATGTTGAAGAACGCTGGGCATAGATACCACAGGCTACTTGTTGCCCAATATCTCCCTGGAGGGCGTCGCAACGCGGTTGCGGTCGGTTGGTGCCTTTCATGGCAACCCGGGTAGGTGATATTTTTTCTGTTAACTCAGTTGGTACTGTTCCGCCCGTGAAAGGGTCGGCTTCTGACCAGTAAAAAGACACGCGAAAACTTGCGCAACAAGCGCCACAATTCACGCAAGACAACATAGTTCCTCCGTTGCTACCAAAGACGGTAAAAAAGCGGATTATGCCATCTGATTTGATCTCTGGAAATTAAAATAAAATCAATTATAACAATGCTTTATTTTAACGAGTGCAACCCAATCAGGTTGCCTTCGGTGTCTTTAGCCAGACTGACAAAACCATATTCACCGATGGCGAATTTTTCGCGTTCCAGTACACCGCCGGCCTCAACTACTCGTGACGCTTCTGTCGCGCAATCTTCACAGGAAAAATACACCACAGTGCTGTTGTTGCCGGCTTTTACCGCTGGGGACGATACCAGCGCTCCTGAGCTGCCGTAGCTTTCCATATCCGACGGGAAACCATACATTGAAAACCCGTCTACCGGGTCGACCATGCTGGTCAGGCTAACGTTCAATACTGTTTCATAAAAGGTTTTAGCGCGTGACATGTCGTCGACATAAATTTCAAACCAACCAATGGGATTGTTCATCTTCCGTTCACCCTTATTTCACTATAGTCATCGTAAAGTACTCACTGCTGCAAAAAAATATATACGTTAGGTTAAACTTTTTTACAAATTACGATTCTTAGCTTTAGCGCCTGTGTGCTAACGTGATTGACGTATCCACTTGGTAATAATAGGAAAAATGACATGAGGATGTTATCCAATAAGCTGTTCATTGCCGGTCTGCTAACCGCAACAACATTAGGCGGTTGTACCAGTGCTACTCGCGGTGTTGTGAACCCGACTCCGGCTCCCGCGCCGCAAATTAGCCCGGTATTGCAGGAAGAACAATTAGGTTTGAAGCGCGTAGTGGCCATTGCGCGATTTTCTGACGAAACAACCAGAGCGAATAACTTTCTGGTCGACAAACAAGGTAACCGATTGGGTAAACAGGCTTCTGATATTCTGGCCAGCCGCCTTACCGCAACGCAGAAATTCATTATGTTAGAACGCGATGCGATGGAAGACGTAATGAAAGAAGCCAAACTCGATGGCGAGCCGCTGGACGAGGTGGGGGCTGATTATATTATCGTGGGCTCCGTGTCCGAATTTGGCCGCAGCAATGAAAGTGAAGTGGGTGTTTTCAGCCGCAACCGCATTCAGGTAGCAACTGCGACCGTCAATGTGCGATTAATCAATACCCGTACTGGTGAAATTGTGTATGCCGAGGAGGCGACAGGCCAGGCGCAGAGCGAAGCTAACCAGGTACTGGGCGTGGGGCAAACTGCTGGATACGACACCAGTCTGGATGATCGCGCAATATCTGCTGCGATTTCGAAGCTGGTAAGCAATGTGATGGAAAACCTGTTAGATGCGCCATGGCAAGCGTATTTGGTTGGGCAGCACAATGGCCAGTGGTTAATGACTGGTGGAAAGTCGCAGGGCATTGAAAAAGGCCAGCGTTTTACGGTAGTCACACCGGGTAAGCTGGTAAAAAATCCACAAACAGGCATGAATATGGAGCTGCCTGCCTCTGAAGTCGCCACCATCGAAGTGGTAGGCTTTATGGGAAGTGGTAACAATGAAATGTCGCTGTGCAGTCTGGTTAACGGCAATGTGAACAGCGAACGATTAACGGATTATCGCGTACGTGAAGAGGAGTCAGCGCTATGAAATTTAACTTCTTTGTAAGCGTGATTGTAGCGCTTGTTTTGTTGTCCGGTTGTAGCAGTCAGTTTCAACAGGCCACACAAGTAGATGACCAGGCTGTGATCCAGTTCATTGGTGATTTGGATGGATACACTCTGAGTATTAATGATCAGCCTATTCCTCTGGATAACGTTGAGTCTTTTAGCCTGAATGGCGAGACGGCCACACAATTTTCTGTCGGCAGCGGCACCCATGTTGTTGAGTTGCGCAAAGGCGGGCAAACTCTGGTGAAACGTAAGATTTACGTTTCCAACGGCAACGTATTTGAGGTGCGCATACCGTGAACTTAGCCAGAACATCGTCCGTTCTGGTAATTGCAATAATCGTTCTGAGTGGGTGTGTGAATACTCACTCACTTTACTATTTTGGCAATTACTCAGCAGCATCCTACGCTTACAAACGCACGCCTACTGCGGAAACCCGCGCAGAACTCAAACAAAGTTTACTGACCATTATTATTGAATCGGAACGACGAGAAAAACGGGTGCCACCCGGAATTTATATTGAACTGGCAATAATGGAGTTTGAAGATGATCGTCCCGGTCGGGGGAATCAGTATCTGGCTTCAGAACTTGCTTTGTATCCTGAATCCGCGACGTTGGTTAATCGGCTGAGCGCGCAGATGGCGCCCAAGGCAGGTGAGGAATGAAGAAGTTTTACCCCTTCATTGGCGTACTGGTGTTGCTGGTGTTGCAAGGATGTGAGTCGACCTCGCGCTCATACACCAAACGAGACGCTTATCCTTTAATGTACGAAGAGGCCGTCAAAAGTATTCTCGTTGTGCCCGCAGTAAACCAGACGACAGCAGCCGACGCGCCGGTATTGTACGCCACTACCGTGTTACCGCCGCTAGCGGAAGCGGGATATTATGTTATGCCCATTCCGGTTGTAGAGCAGCTGTTTCAGCAGCAGGGTATCACCGACGGCTCGCAACTTCGCGAGGTTGATACCGCGCAATTCAAAAATCTGTTTGGTGCTGACGCGGTATTGTTTGTGACGATTGTACGCTGGGACACCAGCTACTATGTGACCGGCGGGAATGTCTCTGTAGGGTTGGACTTTACACTGGTATCTACTACCACCTCACAAACCATCTGGTCGCAGGCTCAAACGCTGAATGTTGAAACATCGGGGAATTCCAACGACTTATTAGTCAGCATTATTGCGACAGCGCTGAATACGGCGTTTACGAAATATATCGATTTAGCTCACGATATAAATGGCGCAGCTATTCGCCAACTCCCTGTTGGACCTTACCACCCGAACCATCGACAGGATGGAGAGGAGCCTGTAAGTCAAACGGGGCGAGTGGTAAACCGCTAACGCAAAAAGCTGGTAAGTTCGGGCCTGTTAGTCAAACAGGCCCTGGTTCCTTACCTGCTTTTTTAAACACGTTGCCAGCAATGTGGCAAACCTCTTGCTCTTCCTGCCTTAGATTATTCGCAGAATCCTTATTTTCTAACAGGCAAGAGTGACGCATGAGTAAAATACAAATCACGTCTTTTTTTCACGAGCCCACGTTTACCGTGACTTACGTTGTTGCAGATCCGGCGACAAACGCCTGTGCGATCATTGATCCGGTGATGGACTACGATGCCGCGTCGGGCACACTATCCAGCGAATTTGCTGACAAAATTGTCAGTTTCATTGACAAAAATGGCTTGAGTACAGAGTGGATCCTGGAAACCCACGCCCACGCAGATCACCTCACGGCAGCCCCCTATCTGAAAGCAAAATTAGGTGGCTTGATTGGCATCGGTGAACATATACGCCGGGTTCAGTCTACGTTTAAATCCATTTACAACCTCGAGGACAGCTTTCCTTCGGACGGCAGCCAATTTGATCAGCTATTTGGTGACGGTGAGGTAATCAGCCTCGGCCATTTGGATATTGAAGTGTTACACACGCCCGGTCACACACCGGCTTGCGTATCCTATTACATAGAAGATGCCGTGTTTGTTGGCGACACCCTGTTTATGCCGGACTACGGCACGGCACGAGCCGATTTTCCCAACGGCAGTGCTAATACCCTGTATCAGTCGATTCGCAAGATACTGGCGCTGCCAGATTCAACCCGCATGTTTGTAGGGCATGATTACAAAAGCCCTAACCGTGACGCGTTCAAGTGGGAAACCTCCGTGTTCGAGCAGCGCAGAAGCAACATTCATGTGAAAGACGGCGTGAGTCAGGCTGATTATGTGACCATGCGTGAAAAGCGTGATGCTGGCCTGGCAGTCCCAAAATTGCTGCTGCCGGCCATACAGGTAAATATTCGCGCAGGGCAGCTTCCGCCGGCAGAAGACAACGGCAAACACTATCTGAAAATACCGCTGACTGTGAGTAAGTAGCGATGCTAGCGATCTTACTTGGGGCCAGTGTGATTGGCCTTAGCCTTGGCATTCTGGGCTCGGGCGGTTCCATTCTGACAGTGCCACTACTGACTTACGTCATAGGTCGGCCACCGAAAGTGGCGATTGCCGAGTCCCTGCTGATCGTTGGCTGCATTGCAGCGACAGGCGCAATGAGGTTGCACCGTGAGGGACTAATCGACTGGCCAAAAGTAGGGTGGTTCGGGTTACCGAGTATGGCGGGTACCTATCTGGGCGCAATGACATCGCAGTATGTCTCCGGTACAACCCAACTCGCTGTGTTTGCTGTTGTTATGCTGTTGGCCAGCGTTTTTATGTTGCGCCCCTACAAGCCCAATACAATCACAGGTATTAGCGTGTTTAAGCTCAGTGTCGTCGCTATCTGTGTTGGCAGCGTTGCCGGGTTTGTTGGGGTGGGCGGCGGATTCCTAATTGTGCCAGCTCTGTTGGCGACGGCAGGTGTATCAATGCGACAGGCAATAGGCACCAGCCTGGCAATTATTGTTATGCAATCTATCGTCGGCTTTAGTAAATACTCCTGGTTGTTTTGGCAATCGAGTGAGCTTCCTTACGACTGGCTGCTGATAGCGGTGATGGCTGGGGTAGGCGCAGTCGGGTCTGTATTTGGCATACGTTTGGCTGCTGCACTTCCTCAACATCAGCTTAAACGCGGTTTCGGCGCGTTGTTGGTAGTGATGGGACTCAGCATTTTCTTTTCAGCTATTGGAGGTATCTAATGCCGGTTAATACAATCACCGCACAGTTCAGCGTCTCGGGGCCGCTAGACCAAAACGCAATTAACGACCTTGCTGCTACGGGCGCAACACTGCTTATTAATGTGCGGCCAGATAACGAATGTGCCGGGCAAACTAACGATACAGCATTGGCGGCAATGGCTGAAAAAGCGGGGCTTGCCTATGCCTTTATTCCGGTAACAAGCGGTGACTACCCAGACGATAAAATTGCGGCCTTTGCCAGTGTGCTGGCTTCCTGTGATGGCGCTGTTCATGGCCTGTGTCGCACAGGAACCAGGGCGGCGCATTTATGGGCATTGGCTAAATGCAAAGCCGGGGTGAATAAGGTGTGGTTGCAACAGCAATTGGTTCAGGCAGGCATTGATGTGGCTCCCTTGCTGGCAAACTGTGAACCATTGGATAATAAAAAAGCGGCAGCCTGAAAAAGACTGCCGCTACGTTTGGAGGGTGGCCAGGCAATCGTTGCTCAAGCCACCGGGCACATGAAAACCTAAGGGCAGTGCGTGGTCGGCTTACCGTGCTGTGTTAAGCGCAGGTTTGAAACCGATAGTTGAGCCTGGCCTTTCACGCTAAGCTGCAGGGGCGCATACACTTCTTTTAAGTTTGCACCTGCTTCAATGAGGCATTTGGTTGGGATCTCCACGGCCTGCCATTCGTTAGAATCGACCATAAAGTCGCCCAGTTGCACCATGCCTGCACAGTTATCACCACATGCAATCCCGGCCTGAATGCCGGTACCAGATTGCAATTTAACATCAAATGCCAGTGCTGAATTGGGAGTCGTGAAGTCGAGTAAATCTACCGGGAAAAGAGCGAAGAACGCTACCGTTGCAGGTGTTTCCCCAAACTGCATTAACAGGGTATCTTCCTGAACATGCCTGTCGGCAGTACGGATAGCCATGTCACCAACGGTAAGCACACTGCTGTTCATAGTGCCGGTTTCATCATTGACACGAGCCACGAGCTGCCAAGGTGGCTGTACACTTTGCTGGAAAATAACATGGTCGGCGGCTTCGCTACTGTCTGCCTCAACGGTTTCGTTCAGCATGGGTAAGTTTGTGTTGTCGGCGTAAGTCAGACCATAACCATATTCGAATTGTGGCGTTTTGCCGTCGCCTCGATTAATGGGGTTCTGGTAAGGTGTTGCTGGCCAGGTAAACGACAACTTGCCCTGCATAGGGTAAGCAATTTCACCGTTTTCATTGGTGAACAAAACGTCGGCGACACCTTGTCCTTCAGAGCCAGGCAGCCATGCAACAACAAACGCGTCGGTTGCATTAATTTCCGGGTTCACCCATAGAGGTCTGCCGGTGATGAACACGCCTACAACCGGAATACCGTCAGCTTTTAGCTTTTTAAGTAACGCTAAGTCCGACTTCTCACCGCGTTGATACTCAACATTGGCAATGTCACCATTCCCCTCTGCGTAAGGGTTCTCTCCGAATACAACAATAGCGACGTCAGGCTTCTCATCGTAGCTACCGTCCACGCTAAGCACTGCGCTACCGCCGGCTGCACTCACTGCCTGCCGGATTCCCTGATAAATAGACGATGCGCCCGGGAAGTCGCTGTTTTCATTGCCTGTGCCTTGCCAGGTGATTGTCCAGCCGCCTGATTGTTTGCCGATGTTATGCGCGCCATCGCCGGCAACCAGTACCTTGCTGTTTGGTTCAAGTGGCAGCAGGTGGTCATTATTTTTCAGCATGACCAGCGATTTACGCACCGCTTCGCGCGCGATGGCGCGGTGCTCAGGATGCCCGATAATCGATTTGTCACCGGACAAGCTGCGGTTCGCCGGTGAAGGAAGATCAAACAGACCTACGCGAACCTTAACCCGCAATACACGGCGCACGGCATCGTCGAGGCGTGACATCGGGATTTCACCACTTTGTACCTGGGCAACGAGGTTGTGGAACAAGGGCTTCCAGGTCGGCGTTGGTGCCATGTACACATCCAGGCCTGCAAGCAACGCCTGCGGACAGTTATCGTTAGAGCAGCCTTCAATCTGACCATGCCCGTTCCAGTCACCTACTACGAAACCGTCGAAACCCATTTTGTCTTTGAGCACGTCGGTGAGTAAATACTTATTGCCGTGAAGTTTTTCGCCATGCCAGCTATTGAACGACGCCATCACTGACTGCGAGCCTGCACCGAGACCCTCGACATAGCCTTGAGCATGAATGCGAAACAGGGTCTCTTCGTCGGCGATGTTGTTGCCCTGATCGTCACCGTGCTCGGTTCCACCGTCGCCGACAAAGTGTTTAACCGTTGAGACAACGTGCTGGTCGTCGATGTTGCCATCGCTAATATCGCCCTGCAGACCAGTAACAATCGCTCTTGCATAGGCGCCAACTACTTCTGGATCTTCAGAATAACTCTCGTAGGTACGACCCCAACGGTCGTCGCGCGCCGCTGCTACGGTGGGGGCAAATATCCAGTCTATCCCCGTTGCGCGTACTTCCTTTGCTGTCGCGGTTGCGATTTTTTCAATCAGTGCCGGGTCTCGCATTGCCCCAAGACCGATATTATGAGGGAACAACGTGGCGCCAATGACGTTATTGTGGCCGTGAACTGCGTCGGTTCCCCACATGGTCGGAATGGTGCTGCCATCCAGGCTATCGTCTATTGATGCCTGGTACATCGCTTCTGCCAATGCAATCCATTCATCGGGCGTAGCATGTTTATTGTTGTTTGGAAAAGAACCACCGCCGTTGAGATACGAGCCAAACCCATACTCACGCATATCTTCTACGGTGACGTCGCGAATCTCCGGCTGGACGATTTGCGCCACCTTCTGCTTAACCGTCATAGTGGCCAACATCTCAGAGACTTTCTTCTCAACCTCGTCTGATTTAGCGATGGGTGACTGAATGCTTGGCCAGTAATCTGGTACGGCTGCGTTGTTTGTCGTTGATGTTGCTTCAGGGTTACTTGAACAAGCCCCCAACAATAAGGCCCCCAGGGCTGCTGCAACTGAAGTAGCTAATCGGTATTGCATGGTTATTCTCCAGTCTGTAAGTCGGGCTTAGCGCCTTTCAGGCCATAAAACCCGATGTACAGATAGCAAATAGCAGGTAGTAAAAATGACAGAGTTAATCCCAGTGTGTCAGCCAGGACACCCTGCAACAAAGGAATTAGCGCACCGCCAACGATAGCCAGACACAACAAGCCCGATGCTTTTGCGGTTTGTTCACCCAATCCTTTCAGTGCAAGACTAAAGATTGTTGGGAACATGATTGAGTTACACAAACCGACGGCCAGCATTGACCACATTGCGATATCGCCATTTGTGAGCACGGACGTCACAATGAGAACCACAGAAGCCAGGCTGTTAAAGCCGAGTAAAACACCGGGTTGAATTCGCTGCATTAACGCTGCGCCAATAAATCGGCCTACCATTGCACCACCCCAGTAATAAGCAATGTAAGCGGCTGCCTGACTTTCCGGCATGGAGAGCACATGGGCAGAACCAAAATAGTTTACCAGGAAGCTGCCAATCGACACTTCCGCACCCACATACACAAAAATGCCAATAACACCAAACTTCAGGTGGCGGTGATGCAGCACAGAGCTGGCCTGCCTGTCTTCTAACTGAGCGGGTTGGGCTTCTGCGGGTAACGCCAGGCGACGCGTGAGCAATGCCATTACAGCCAACACGATAGCCAGTGCCAGGTAGGGCACGATTACAGACTCTGCATCGGCCTGAGCATTGGTGGCGGTGTGAGCTGAGAAGATCAGAACCCCACCGATAATAGGCGCGATGGTGGTCCCCAAAGAATTAAACGCCTGGGTCATGGTTAGACGGCTGGAAGCGGTATTGGGGTTACCCATAATAGTGACCAATGGGTTCGCCGCGACTTGCAGTATCGTTATGCCTCCTGCCAGTACAAACAATGCCAGCAAAAACATCCAGTATTGCGCCAGTTTCGCTGAGGGAATAAACATGAGGCAGCCCACAGCGGCGGCTAGTAAACCGGTGATAATGCCTTGCTTGTAACCTACTTTGCTAACCAGTTTGCCTGCGGGAACAGACACCAGAAAGTATGCGCCGAAAAAGCAAAATTGCACCAACATAGCCTGAGTAAAATTGAGTTCGAACAGGGCTTTAAGGTGTGGGATCAAAATATCGTTCATGGCGGTAATGAACCCCCACATAAAGAACAATGATGTGAGACTCACAAGCGTTGACATAGTGAGCGGAGCAGATGTTCCGGTTGTGGCTGACGCCGATGGCATAGACATAATTGTGCGCCTTGTTTGCAACTTACGAAGCCCGATCTCTTGGGGTGGCGAGATGGAATGTTAATATTTTGTTGGTTGAGTATAGGGCGATTTTATAAAAATGCAAGCGCTTACATTTTGTGTGTGAAATTTCCCTTCAAATTGAAATAACCTCGTAATTTTATGTTGCTCAACCGGTGCCGTTTTCTGATTGTTGTTTATTTTAATTTTCTGATTTTTAATTTATTTTTTAATTTTTACGAGTGCTTTATAAAAAGTGGTGCAGCTATTTTGGCTTGCCAGTGTTGCCTTTAATGATAGCGCTTACAGTATTGATATGTATGGAAATTTTTCGATCAAACGAGTGCAAAAGTAACGTGCTGTTACAAAATGTCAAAGACAGACATTATCAATCGTTTCATACTCCATTTACGTTAATAGTTACGTTGGTTTTGAGCATGAAACGGTGGATTGTCTTGTTTGCGTGCCTGTTTGGTGCGTTGGCATGCTATACCCTCGGATTTAGTGAGGGTTCTTATATTGTTATCGGTATTGGCGTGGGACTCGAGTTGGCATTTTGGTTGAAATTAATAAAGCCTTAGCAGTTCGTACTCCCTACTTCAGTATTCAGGCTACAGTGAATTGTAAATAACTTGTATATTTAATGAAAGCGCTTACAATTGGTCTTGTGACACGATTAGTTTACTTCGTTTTTTGACTCTCAGTTGCTTCGAAAGAATGCCAGACTGGTGTGTAAGGCGCTCCTCAATGACTAAAAATCTTACTATAAATCAACGGCTAAACTCCAATCTGTTTCCTGTCGGTGTAGCGACGTCTTCATTTCAGATAGAAGGCGCCAGAGACGGCCGGGAAGCGAGTATTTGGGATACATTCTGTGCCACGCCGGGGGCGGTGAAGGATGGCTCGGATGGCAATGTTGCTTGTGACCATATTCATCGTTGGCAGGACGATATTGAGTTGGTGTCTTCACTGGGGTTTGACGCTTACCGGTTTTCTGTCAGCTGGCCGCGAATAATGAAAGCGTGCGGCAGTGTCAATCAGACGGGGCTTGCGTTCTATGTGGATTTGTTGAAAGCGCTGAAAGACAAAGGACTAAAAGCCTACGTAACCCTATACCACTGGGATTTACCGCAGTATCTTGAAGATAAAGGCGGGTGGCTTAACCGTGAAACGGCTCTGGCATTCGCCGAGTATGTAGATGTAGTCAGCAAGGCATTTAACGGTTATGTGGATTGTTACGCAACCCTAAACGAACCATTTTGCAGTGCGTATTTGGGGTATGAAATTGGTGTGCATGCGCCAGGCAAGGTGGGCAAACAGTTTGGAAAAAAAGCGGCTCATCACTTACTGCTCGCACACGGCATGGCCATGCAGGTGTTGCGTAGGAATGCACCGGATGTGACAAGCGGTATTGTACTAAACTTTACGCCTTACTATGCGTCTACGGCCTCTGAAGCCGACGCGGCTGCGGCTAAACTGGCACATGACCATCACAACGACTGGTATGTGAAACCGGTACTTACAGGTTGCTATCCCGATATTCTGCATACCCTGCCCGAGAATGAGAAACCAGACATTTACGATGGCGACCTGGCGTTAATCAATGCGCCGCTGGATTACCTGGGCGTAAACTATTATACCCGTTCATTCGTAGCAGCTTGTAGTAATGACGGTTTCAGTATCCTCCCACCCGCAGCAGACGCCCCGGTTTCTGCCATGGGTTGGGAAATTTTTCCTAATGCTTTAAGGGACTTGCTATTACAGCTGCACCGTGATTATGATTTACCACCAGTGCAAATCACCGAAAATGGCATGGCCTGTGATGACGCACTTATAAACGGCGAGGTAGACGACCCTGTTCGCGTACAGTATCTGCAGGATCATATGAACGCGGTGGCTGAAGCAATGGAAGCTGGGGTTGATGTGACCGCGTATTTTGTGTGGAGTTTATTAGACAATTTCGAATGGGCTGAGGGCTACCTTAAGCGATTCGGTATTGTGTATGTCGACTACGACACGCAACAGCGTATTCCTAAACACAGCGCTTTAGCGCTTCAGCAGTGGTTAACGCGGCGTAAAGCGTCAAACGGGGAAATGTGACTAGTATGATCAGTGTGAAAGAAAAAGTTGCTTATGGACTGGGTGATACGGCGAGTAACTTTATCTTTCAGACGGTGATGCTGTTTCTGACCTATTACTATACCGATATCGTTGGCTTGAACCCGGCAACAGTAGGCAGTATGTTCCTGCTGATTCGTTTAATAGACGCTGTTACCGATCCGCTCATGGGTTCACTGGCAGATCGCACCCGAACCCGTTGGGGGTCATACCGCCCCTACCTGCTCTGGCTGGCCCTGCCGTTTGCCATTATCAGCGTGCTGGCGTTTACCACACCTGACACCGACTACCAGGGTAAGCTTATGTACGCCGTTACAAGCTACATTGCCCTCATGTTGATGTATACCGCCATTAATATTCCCTATTCCGCACTGGGCGGCGTAATAACGTCTGATCCCGACGAACGGGTATCAGTACAATCTTACCGATTTATTTTCGCTATGATTGGCGGTCTTATTGTGTCGTCATTTACATTACCGTTGGTTGGCTATTTAGGCGAAGGTGACGACGCCAAAGGTTATCAGCTGACTATGCTGGTGATGGGCGTGGTTGGCATGTGTTTGTTTTTACTTTGCTTTGCGGGCACTCAGGAACGCCTCAAGCCAGAAAAACCCTTGTCTATGCCGTTGATTGCACAACTGAAGTCGGTCTGGCGGAACGACCAGTGCAGAATATTGTGCTTGGTGAGCGTGGTATTACTGACCGGTATCCTGCTGCGAAACTCTCTGACAATTTACTACGTCAAATACGTGCTGAATCGCCCTGAAGATGTCACCCTGTTTGTTACCATTGGCATGGTGGGTGGCCTGATTGGTTGTGCGTTTGCGCATCCCCTTGCCAAACGACTGGGTAAAATCCGCCTGTATATTCTGCTTCAACTCGGTGCCGGTGCGGCCTGTCTGGTAAATTTCTTTATCCCTGTGAATCTGTGGCTAGTGGCTTTAGCGGTGCATTTCGTATGGGGGTTCTTATTGCAAATGTCGTCACCTCTTTTGTGGGCGAAAATGGCCGATGTGACCGATTATGGCGAAGCACAAACGGGGGTGAGATTAACCGGTGTCACCTTTTCTACTATCGTGTTCTTTATCAAAGTTGGTGTGGCTTTGGGGAGTGCAATGTCCGGTTGGCTACTGGCGTTCTACGGTTATGAGGCGGGTTCCGTTACTGAGGATGTCAGCAACGGGATAGCCTTCTCATTTTGTATTTTACCCGCGTTAATGTCAGTTTTGGTTGTCATAATTATGCGCTGGTATACATTAGACACACAACGAGTAGAAGCAGCACAGCAACAAATTCAGGCAGCGCGCCTGAGCGCAACACATTAGAAACAGTGAACAAACATGGTAACCATAAAACAGGTAAGTGAAAAAGCAGGGGTATCGTCTGCAACCGTCTCGCGGGTCATTAATGATACCGGCACCGTAAAAGAAAAGACCCGTAAACTTGTGGTCGCGGCCATGGAAGAGTTGGGTTATCGGCATAATGTGGTTGCAGCATCTTTAGCTTCCAATAAAACCAACACCATTGGTTATGTGGTGCCAGAGTTACACGGCTCCTTTTTTGGCGCAATGATGGGGGGGACCGAGCAGGCCTTACGGGCTGCGCGCAAACACATGCTGATTGCTACCGGGCACTCAGACGAAACCATCGAGAAAACACAGATAGAAGCTTTGTTAAGCCGCCGCTGCGATGCGTTAATTCTTCATGTTGAAGCGGTAAGCGATGACTACTTGGTTAACCTGGTTCAACAGGGCGTAAAACTGGTCGTGGTAAACCGCTATATCGCTGAAATTGACGACAACTGTATTAGCTTGGAAAACGTTAAAGGGGGCTACCTGGCCGCACGGCATTTACTGGATATTGGTCATACCGACATTGCCTATATTGCGGGGTCGTTATTTAAAGCTGATGGTATAAATCGACTGACGGGCCACAGGCAGGCTCTGGAAAGTGCCGGTATTGAGTACGACGAGTCTCTTATGTATGAAGGGAATTTCCAGGCCAAATCAGGTGCAGAAGGCATTCGGGCGCTAATGGCGCGGGGAAAACCGTTTTCAGCCGTTGCCTGCGCAAACGATGAAATGGCGTCGGGTGCTATGAATGCGCTGCGTGAAATGGGTAAACGAGTGCCTGAAGATGTGTCGGTAATAGGGTTCGATAACGTAGACTTTGCGAGTTATTTGTCGCCAGGGCTAACTACGATTGATTATCCGGTTAAGCAAATTGGCACTATGGCTGCACATTGGGTGCTTGACCGGGTTTATGGAAAAGGCAGTCATGAGTTCACTCACGTTGTAGAGCCACGGTTAATCCTGAGAGGTACGACAAGTAGCCCTGAATAGTAACTGGCTTTTTTTTGCCTAATAGCGCTATGCTAACCGGGATTGCTGCCGATAAGGTCTGTAATACACATTAATAATAATATGCCCCCACAGAAGGAGCCTACTCTGTGTTTGTATCCCGCTCAACTCACGACAGCGCTTTGCAGAAAGTCTCAGCGCTACAAAAAGAACAGTCTCAGTTAGCAGAACGTGTTGCCGCACTGGAAGCTGAAAACCACCAGTTAAGACAAGAGCTGGCCGCTGCTCAGGAAGCAGACAACAGCGAACAAGGCGTTATCGGTAGCCTGTTGGATTCGTTGTGCCAGGTTGAAGGGATCCGCGAAACCGTATTAGCGTCTTACCATCAGGTTTCCGCGCAAACAGACAGTCTTGCCGATAACCAGCGTTTGTTCTCTGAGTCATCAGAGTCATTACAGCAAATCATTGACGATATGGCCGGATTGAATGAGATGATGAATACGATGAGTACCAGCATTGAGGGCTTGTCGGAAACCGCTGACAACATTAATAAGTTTGTATCTACGATTACCAGTATTTCTGATCAAACAAACCTTCTGGCACTGAACGCCGCAATTGAAGCTGCGCGCGCAGGGGATGCCGGACGAGGCTTCAGCGTTGTGGCCGACGAAGTACGGTCGCTGGCAAATGAAACTAATCAGTCTGCCAATGAAGTGTCAGAGCTGGTGAAGAGTATTATTCAGTCTACTCAGAAAGCCGTATCGTCTGTGTCGGAGCTTCAGCAAAACAATACACACCTGGCCGATGGTGTTACCCGTTTAAACGGCAACTACGATGAAATGGTGTCGCATTGTGACGTTATGGAAGCTGCTATTCGCGGTGCCAGCACACAAACATTTATCCAGACCGTTAAGCTGGACCATGTTGTATGGAAGTCGGAAGTGTACGCCGTCATTTGTGGACGTTCTTCCAAGTCCGCCGAAGATTTTTCTGACCACACTCGTTGCCGCCTCGGTAAATGGTATAGCGAAAACACTCATTTGCCTGCTGGCAAACTCGATGCTTTTAAACGCTTGGATGCACCGCATGCCTCCGTTCATCGCTTTGGTGTGCAGGCTGTGCGGGCTTCATTGCAACAGGATACTCAGGCGTGTGAAAGCGCACTGGCTTCTATGGAAGAGGCGAGTCGCCAGGTTGCGTCATTACTCGACCAGATCAGCGCCGGTCTCAGCAACTAACAAAACCATGCTTACTGACTGCGAAAGTCTGCATGAAAAAATGCAGAAATACGCCTGCAGCCCCTCATGATTCAGACTTAAAACAGCACCTCTTAGGTGCTGTTTGGCGTTCTGGCCTTTTGACTACGTTGCCCGAACGCAGATTTTTCCCATTCTCTCGAAAATATCACTGTGCAATTTGCGGAAATCTTAAGGATTGGTCTACTTTAGTATAAACATATGATAAATCCGCAAATTGCCTATCTTTGCGGTGCACAGATTTTCGGTGAAGACCATTCTGTGGAATAGAGCATCCGGATGCTCTACATTGAAATGGAGCAACTACAGTATGCGTAATAATCAGCCCGTCACCCAACGGGAGTATAAATTTCCAAGAGAGTACAGATTGATTTCCGCCACGGACGAGCGCGGGATCATTACTCACTGCAACGAGGAATTTGTGGAAGTCAGTGGCTACTCGCGAGAAGAGCTAATTGGTAAAAACCACAATTTGGTGCGGCACCCGGATATGCCACCGGGCGTGTTTAAAGAAATGTGGCAAACGCTGCAAGCGGGCCGCATCTGGATGGGCCTGGTGAAAAACCGTCGTAAGAATGGTGACCATTACTGGGTATCCGCCTTTGTAACACCGGTATATGAGGGAAGTCGAATTGCAGGGTATGAGTCTGTGCGTGTGCCAGCTCTGGAGCACGAAATTGCCCGAGCAAGTTCGCGTTATGCCCGTATTCTGGAAGGTAAATCTGCTGCGCCCGCATCGGAATTGTATAGCTACTTTATTAAAAAATTCAGTATGTATTGGGTCCCTGGTATTCCTCTGGTCGCGTTTCTTGCTTTTATGGCTGGGTGGATGCCAGCGGTCGCGACCGCTGCTGTACTTGTCATAATGGCATTCTGGCAGTTCAAAGCGACAGAGAGTGACTGGGAAGCATTAATTTCACTTAGCCCGGATTCCTATGACAGTCCCGTGGTGTCACAAACTTATTTTAGCGATTTTGGGGCCGTAGCAAGAGGCAAATTGGTGCTAGGTTGCGAATTAGCCAGAAGCCGTACCGCGTTGACCCGGATAAAAGATTCGGCCGGCGGGTTGGAGGAAATTGCCAATACTACTCATCAACAGGCGGAGCGCACCAGTTCTGCGGTGGTGCAGCAGAATCAGGCCACGCAACAGATTGCCTCTGCGGTAACACAAATGTCGCAGTCTATTCAGGAGGTGGCAGAGCGGGTAGAAAACAATGCTGAAAGCGCAAAAACAGCAGCCAGCAATGTAAATACCGGGAATCAGAAAGCAGAGTCTGCCGCCGCGGCCATTGTTGAATTAAAAGAGGTGGTCGAATCTATTTCAAAGACAGTGACGGAATTAGCGCAGTCAACCAGTGATATTGGGGAAGCTGCAAGTATTATTTCTTCCATTGCCGACCAAACTAATTTGTTGGCCCTGAATGCCGCTATTGAAGCTGCTCGTGCAGGCGAGCAAGGGCGAGGGTTTGCTGTGGTTGCCGACGAAGTTCGGGCTCTGGCATCTAAAACCCGCGAATCAACCGACAAGATTCACGACATTATCCAGGTATTGGCAAGTCGCAGTGAACGCGCTGTTACGGTGTCTACACGAGGCCTTGAGTCAGCACAACAAGGTGCTGAAATTGTCGAAGAGACACGGCGCGCCTTGTCTGAAATTAACACGGCCGTTAAAGGCATCAGTGAAATGACTATGGAAATGTCTGCGGCAGTAGAAGAGCAGAGCTCTGTGGCTGAGCATATCAACCAACAGGTTGTTGAAATTGCTGACGGCGCAGCCGACACGCAGCGTAGTTCCGAAGCTTCTCTTGCCGCCAGTGAACGCCTGCACGCGACAATTGGTGATGTAAACGGCGTTATTAAACGCTTTAACTTTAAAGGCGAAATAGGCTAGCAGTCGCTATACGCTATTGTTAGTAATTCAAAGAGTAGAAGGCGGCACTGTTTCCACAGTGCCGAGCCTGACTCTCAATGACTAATCTTGCTGCGCGGCTAGCGCCTTATATAAACTAGCCGTTAGCCTTTAGCTTTACTACATCGGCGCCTTCCTGAGACAAAATGCTGTCTGCGGTTGTGCCTTTGAGCAGCTTGGCAAGATTGTCTTTGTTCTTTGCCAGCATGATCGACAAGTCTTCGGCAATGTCGTCACTTAATTTTATGCCTTTCGCCTGAATATATACCGCCAGGTTGTCGGCAACGTCCAGCATCTTATCGTACTGATCGGCTTCTTTTTTATCGGTAGTAACCAACTTTTCTACCCCTTTGTGCGAGACCACGTATTGTGTTGTGATAGCCATGGTAAAACTCCGTTGTTGTGAAATACCTTGTCACTGTATCGCAAAATACTGTATAAATAAACAGTATTTTTTAAACAGTGAAATGGTATCCATTCATGCTTCAAATTATTCCAGTCGCAGCACAGGCAGGGATTAGTGGGTTCGAGTCGCCCGCAGCTGAATACAAGCAACTCGCATTGGACTTAGATGAACTGTTAATCGAACACCCCAATGCCACCTTTATTGGGCAGGCCAAAGGGGACTCTATGACAGGGGTTGGGATCTTCGACGGAGATCTGCTCATTGTAGATCGCGCCGCCGCGGCCACCTCACTGGATGTGATTGTGGCGAACCTGAACGGCAGTTTTGTTTGTAAGCTCTACGACAGAAAGTCTCAGGTGTTATTGTCACCAGGGCTCGATCACCAGCCCTACGCGTTGGGTGAGGGCGATATTTTTGAGATAGAAGGCATTGTTGTACGATCTGTGCGGATGCACCGCTACGTTAGGTGGTTGAGTCAATGTATGCGCTAGTCGATGCCAACAGCTTTTATGCCTCGGCGGAAAAGGTTTTTGACCCGGCAATACGCCAGCGCCCTGTTGTTGTGCTTACCAACAACGACGGCTGTATTTGTGCGCTGTGCGAAAATGCCAAACAGCTGGGCGTGAAGAAGTTTGGCCCTTACTACAAAGTGAAAGGGTTGCTAGCACGACACAATGCGGTTATCCGTTCGTCAAACTATGAGCTGTACGATTATTTGTCGAACAAGATGATGCAAGTGATAGGCGAGTATGCGCCCGACCAGCACGTTTACTCCATCGACGAATGCTTTTTGCATTTCGATACCTGGCAACCAGAAGCCGGGTGGAAGGCTCATGCTGCCGCAATACAACAGGCGGTTTGGCAGCAATTGCGTTTGCCAGTCGGCGTAGGAATCGCCGCTACTCCTACATTGGCAAAGGTAGCCAGCTTTGCAGGAAAACGACTTGGCGACCAAAATGGTGTTGCCGTGTTGGATTCGCCCCAGAAAGTAGAAGTAGTATTGCGTGCCATGCACGTACAGGACGTGTGGGGAGTAGGAAAACGCATCGCTGCCCGATTGGAGAATCAGGGGATTTACAGCGCATGGGAACTTGCAAACAGCTGCCCTAAAGCACTGCGAAAGCAATTCTCGGTTGAGCTGGAACGCACGGTGCGCGAGCTCAATGGTATTACCTGCATACAATGGGACGCAGAACGAGCCAATAAAAAGCAAATCTATTCAACCCGCGCATTTGGACATCCGGTCACTATTCAACAGGCGTTGCGTGAAAGCCTCTGTTGGCATGCTGAAAAAGTCGCTGAGAAGTTGCGGCTGCAGGGGAGTAAAGCGAGTTTGCTGACGTTGTTTACGCATGCTAATCCGTTTGCCAATACCCGTCAGTATCACAAGGCTGTACAGCATAGGTTTGCTCAGCCTACCAACGACACGCGCGCGTTGGTAGAAGCTGCCAGCAGAGCGTCTGCCGATTTATTCAAAGCGGGGATCCTGTTACACAAATGCGGTGTGGGTGCGATAGAGATCGTCGATACAGAACAAGAGCAGACAGATATGTTTGCACAACTAACGCATAACCCAAAGCTCATGCAGTGTATGGACGCCATTAATACCCGCTATGGCAGCCAGACAATTGGTGCTGCTGCCAAAGGCATTCATCCGGATTGGAAGATGAAACGGGAGTACTTGTCACCGCAGTACACCACCAATTGGCAGCACTTGCCTAAAATTGCCTGCTAGAGTAAGGCAGCGTTAGGCGTGGCCGCCTAACCAGACATTAAAGCGGCAATACAGAGGTGGCCCATAAGGCACAAGCCGCTGTCCAGGCTATTGCGACTGATATCTTCAGGATACTCGGCAAAGACGTGTAGGGCTTCTCGATAACGGCTTTGTACTGAGAGCCAATGAGTAAGTCGTTACGGTATAACTTACACTCCACATTGCCAGTAAGGATATTGGTGATGTGGAGACCTACTCGGTATTCATGACCATCGTGGGTAATAAGGTGCTCACTGCGGGTGCTTGTGAGCACGCGCTTATCAGAGATCAGTTCGCCGTTAATCACTACAGACTCTTTCCCTGACCAGGATGAGGCTTGAACCTCGATGTTTTTGTCTTGGTCTGTAAATTCAAAGTGGTATCCGGTGAACGCAGACGCTTTGGCCGGTGTGGGAATATTAAACTGCACTGGTTGTGTTTGAGTGGTCATCGTGTTGGTCCTTTCCATGTTTGAACAGGTCGTTGAAAGTCATTGCATCAGCGCCGTGCTGAAGTGGCATCAAGTACACCAGAAAATAGGAACAACGGTGACGACAGCGATATGACTGAGCAATGCCTGTCATATGCCAATCAATATGACAGTGCATGTGACATATTTATTTTTTTGTTTTATGTGGTAAGTAAGCACTTGCATTCTTGGTGATTCATTTCACGTGAAAACATGTGTGCAATGCTAATTATGAGTCGGGGGATCTGTGTTGGATAGACGCTTCTGAGAAGAGCTTGGATGATCTGCCAAGATGGTCGGTATTGGGCAAATTTCAGAGATCTGAGTTTTGTTCGAAAATATATTGGGAATAAAGCAAGTCGGCAAAATCTGGCTCATCAATTTTTCCAATGACTAAGTCTCTGATCGCATCTGCGAAGAGATCATTGTCAGCAGTTAGCTCAAAATCATTAAGCAACAAATACTCTAACGCAACGGCCGGAACTGTTCGTTTGTTAGCATCAGGAATTAAATGAGAAAGCGTAATTGAAGCGGCATATTTTGCAGCAATTTCGAAAGCGTCATCTAACTGAATAGGCAATCGCATTATCAATTCTGCCTAGGGCACCCTGAAGTTTGCTGATATCAGCGGCGCCCTTCATGCCTGGTTCGTTTTCGAGAATGAACACGTTAATTTCGATCACGCGTTCAAATGGGAAGAAAATGAGACACTGAACAAGTGGTATTAAGTTTGCAACTCATTTTCAAATAACACTCAATTTATCACTTAGTACGTGCAGTCAGTAAATCGACGGTAATCGGCAATTTGGTATCAGCCGGGATAGACAAGTCTTCTGGTGGATACATGATTCTTATTTTTAATGGTTGCCAACGCTCCTTGAGCAAATCGAAGATATCGAACCCTCTCAATGCGGCAACTTCGGCAATTAATCGTCCGAAGACGCTAAATATATCGATTTGCTCCGGGTACGTACCTCTATCGATCTTTCGGATGGATTTAACATGGAGCAACAATATTTTATCGATAGTGCTAGCAATGTGCACTTTATCTGAATTGACAAAGCCAACTTCAACCTCCTCAATCAGCGGTAATAAATCTTTGTGCACAACTTTACGTTTTACTAACGCCGGTAAATAAAAGGGGGCGAGCGGCTCGCCCAACAGTAAAGCCGCTGCCACCACACTCGCGCCAAGCGGCGCTTCTGCATAGCCTTTCCAGGCTCTATAAGATTCCAATAAGTCACGTGCAGACGCATTGATGGATTCATATTCTCCGAGCAACAGTAAATTACGAAAAACCACCGATGAGGTGTAGCATTTTGTTAGCTCCGGATAAATCCTTACTACATGCTGCGTCGCATCGTTTAAGCGGGTGAGCAATGAATTGTCAGGTGCCTTTCCAAGCGCAATTGAGTAGATGAATACCCTGTAAGTATCATAGTCCAATCCACCAAAGGCACAAGAAATTTCACGATCAGTCAAATTTTGATCTAATCTATCAAAGTCAATTAAACCCTTCGAAAGATTGTATCTAATAGTTAATTCATCAATTGCATTCATTCATTTCTCTCCCGCTTAGCGGCTATCTATCTTGACCCTGGCAATTCAACAATTACTACTTCGCCGATTTGATTTGGTCCACGTACTCCAAAATCAGCGTGAGAAGCTAATCCGGAAGAAATACCCGTGCCCTAGTGGGTTGGTTTCACCAACCACCAACTGAGTTCTAAGCATTGATACATTCTTTCAGTTAAATCAGTAAGACCAGACGATAGTTAATCTCTTTATTGCAGCCATAAATTCGTTTTTCCAAGTCAGCCACCCAACATCCAGTACATAATCGCTGCGCCAGTAACGAGCCCACTAACGGCGGCGCCAATGATCATCACAAACTGATTGCCAATTTTGATGGTCTGCCATTCAGACTCATCGAGTTTGGGTACTACTAACAGGTCTTCACGCGGTACCTCAAACACTGCACACAAACTCATTATGGTTTCAGACGCTGCGTTGCCTTCTTTTTCAACGCGCTGGATTGTACGCAGGCTAACCCCGCACATATCCGCAAGCTGCTGCTGTGTCCACTGATGCTGTTGTCGAATCGCTTTAATACGCGATGCGTTAATTTCCACCGAACTCTCCTTATGCGGTGAAATATTTAAACAAAGCAGCAGTGGCGGCGCCGAAACCTACGCCTGCCAGAAACATACCCACCACAAACAGCCACGAGCCTTTAGACTTGCCTAAAAAGCCCTTGGTTTGTGAGGCTAGCAGTTTATTGTCGCGGTAAAGTGAGCATTCAAGCGAACCCGTTAGTACGTTGGTCAGGTGGTAATTAACCCGGTAATTAAACCCGTTGTGAGTAAACTCATGGTTACTGGAAAATTTGAACAACTCGCGTTTGTCAGAGACCGGGTTGTCGTTAACATACACCGTCTCTCTACCTGACCAGGCAGAGCCATGCACCGCAATTTCTGTATCATTGTCATTAAAATAAAACCAATATCCATTTACTAAAGATGCAGTTGCCATAGTTGCCTGTTTTGTCTGTGAAGCTGTTGATAATCTTGCCATAAATATGCCCTCTTACCTATGAATTACGCAAATCAATTAGGTTTGCCGAATTGGGAGGTATTTAACCGCGACAGAGAGAAAATAGTGACGACAGGGCTATGACGACAGGGTGACAGCGATATGACAGTGAGTGTTATCTATATGATAAACAATGGTATTTTGGACGGACTTGGATTTTAGGGTAAACACCAGACAACCACGCACTTAAAGTAGTATGCGTTACAAACTGGTGATTGATCTATGCCTGATCTATTCGTTGCCTGGTTTCTCGGCGTCTTCTACAAGGCACGTGCGTTTGAATTGATGAAGAATTGCGGAGTAAAACGAGAGCGAATTACTCTCGAAACCACCCTGCACCATAGTACAGTCTTCTTCTGATAGCTCGCGATAGGTTGATTTTTGCTCTATATTCATCGTGTAGTCCTTTTGTATTAAGGTTAATGGGCAAGAACAAATTTAGGGAATATTTCAGGGAGAGAAATGGATGCTCGGGACATGGAGTTTAAAATTCAGGACATTTATAAGCATTGTCTTAGTTTGGACAGTCCATGTGGCAAAAGTAACTGCTGTTGAACCAGTTTGGACTGGTAAAAGTAAGATAGCAGGCGAGTCGACAGGAATCATACGCGGACTAGAGTCTGTTAATGGCAGATTATTCATAGGCGCAGAGAACGGTTTTTTTGAGCTGACAGGTAGGCATGCCAAACACTTTACAAGCGCAAATAGCCCTCTCGGTATTGGCTATATATCTAAGTTGCACAAAGACACCAATAACAGACTGTGGATATCTGAATACGGTCACGGCGTTTTTCAATACGATTTTCGAAAATCAGAGTTTACAGAACTAGAGTTACCCGAGCGTATCGCTAAATATGCATGGTCTGTTACTACCAACGACGAAATTATTGCAGTCGCTGCAATCTACCGTATCGCAATCGTGAACAAGGTTACTAAAGAAACTGTCGTAATAGAAAACCTGGTATCAGGGGAGAAACTTGCCGGTGTGTACATCGTTGATACGTTGCAAGACGAGATAGTGGTCGCAGAGAGAAATAATGTATTGTTCGTCGATTATTCAGGGAACGTGAGTCGAACTATCCCTAGAGAAGAACAGCTACCTTTTCTCAAAAGAATTACATATGTAAAAGTGGTAAATGACGACATTTATATCGGCGGAATTGGTGGGGTTTATAAACTGGGCGAGTCTGAACCTATCTTTTACCCTTTAGATCATCCTGATGGAAGTAAACAAGAAGTAGAAAGTATCTTCATTTCGAACTCCGGCGAATTATGGGTAGGGGCAGGTGGTTTTTATAGGCTCGACCATGTTTCGAAGCGTCTAATTGAACCGCAGATAGCTAAGCCAAAATATGGATTTGATCAAATAAGGGAAGTTCAGCAAATTCATCAATTACAAACTGGCGAATTGATTATTGCTTCCACGCAACTCGGCCTAACAAGCATTAATCCGGCAGATTTGGCGATGGACTATGTGCATGAAACAGACTTTCCGTTCCGGAAAGACATTTATGCCATTGCGCCTGTTGGAGACGAGCGGTATCTGGCTAAAACAGCAGACAACTGGCATGTGTTAGAGGGAGAATCCGGCAAGCTTTCGGCGTTATCGAGCGGTGCGTTTGATGCAGAGCCGATACCGCTGGTTTCAGGAGAGTTATTCGATCCAGCCTCATGCGCTGTCTACCAATTTGAAAACAATCATTTTCAGCTTCGCAAAAAACTACTCGACCCTAACCAGTACTGCCCCAACATCCATCCTCTTTCGTTCACCTTAAACAACCAAACCTATTTCTATTTTCAGAAAGAGAGCCATGCGGGATTCATTTCAATCCAAAATGGAACGTTTGCGCTTTTTACCAACGCGCCTAAAAATATAAAGCTGGCAACCCTCAATACCGACGGCAGTTTGGTATTGATGGATAAAAGCAACGCGTTATTCGTTAGCGATTCCATTGGGGTATGGATTAAACACGATATCGACGCCCTAAAGGGACTGTTTGTGTATTGTCTTTATGAAGACAGTCGCATAAATCAGATGTACTTGTGTACGTCCGGTACCGGCTTAAAACAGTTTTCCCTGACTGATAAAACGTTAGCAGAAGCGTTCCCCAATAGTGGTATACCCCGGTTTATCCGCGACGGCCATATCGATAAAGACGGCAATCACTGGTTAGCGACAAATAAAGGTTTAATGCTGGTCAATCAGCATTTTGCGTTTGAGTTTGATAGCAGCGACGGGGTTATCGACACTGATTTCAATTATCGGGGAATATTGCCGGTGGGGAACACAAAAATCCTTCTTGTCGGCGACCAACTGAGCTACGTAATCGACACGGTCCAAATGATCGAGTATGTAGAAAAGCGCCGTAGCCATCTTGCATATGCACAGGTAGTGGATTTACAGACCAGAACCCGACTGGGCAAGTTGGCAATTTTAGACAGTTCAGCGAAAGAAGTGGCTTTCGATAAAGCGCCGGAAGAAATTACCTTTGCATTTGCTTCTGCCGACTTTCATTACGCGCAACTGCAGCACCTGGAGTACCGTTTATCAGGTTTCCACAATGAATGGAGCGCCTTGCCTACGAACTACGGCACGATCACTTACTCGGGTCTTCCCTATGGTGAGTTCAAACTGGAAATAAGGGTGGTAGACAAGAAAAGTGAAGCAGAGCAACCGATTACTTCATTCTCCCTGAAAATTGCCAAGCCCATTTGGCTCACCTGGCAAGCGATATGTTGCTACGTAGTATTAGCTGCGCTTTTAGTCATTGGCTTGGTGTATTTAGTTAAACAGTACGCAGAGGAAAAAAGCCGGGTGTTAGCGGAAATCATTCGGCAAAAGCAATCCGCCCTGCGCGAAATGAATGTGTCTATGTCGGAGTTGCTTGCAAAGAAAGATCGGTTATTCAGAAATCTGGCGCATGAGCTTAGGACGCCTGTTATGTTGATGATGGAGCCGTTGCTGGAGCTGAAGCAAAAAGCCAGGACAAATGAAGAAGCTGATACGCTGGATTCACTCTATCAGCACACCAGTCGAATACGCTCCATAGTGGACCAATTCGCAGAAGTTGAGCGGGTAGACTCGATTACGCAACACGAGCTAGCCGTTTATGATGTGGGCAAATCGGTGCAATATGTTATTGAGTCATTGAGGCCAAAAGCCACGGCCAAGCAACAAGTCTTGTCATTTGAAAACAAAATAAAGCACCCGCTATTACTCGTTGAAGACTCGCTGGAGAAGATCACACATCAACTTATCGAAAACGCTCTCGCTTTTACCCAGGAGGGCGGGTTTATAAAAGTGGTAGTGTCAGAGTCAGAAAACCAAATGCACCTGTCGGTAACTGACAATGGTGTGGGCCTCACACCGGAAGAGCAAATAGTGCTAACTGAGCGGTTTGGCGAGGGGGCAAATAACCGCGGGCAGCCCCATATGGGCATTGGCCTGAATCTGGTCAATGAGCTGGTACTGGCTAACTATGGTTGGTTAGAAATACACAGCGAACCGTCAGTGGGTACTACCTGCACAATACACATTCCGATAAAGCGAACGCAAGCACCTGATGAGGCGGCAGCGCTTACTGAAGCCATGGATGAAATAAGTCATGAAGCAGTAACAGGAGAGGCGCAGCAGGTAACTGAGCCTGAGAGTGAATATCAATCTAACAAGCTGCCGTTAATACTGGTTGTCGATGACAATGAACCTTCGGCAACGTATATAACCGGTATGCTAAGCGACACGTTCAAGTGTTACGACGTGCACAGTGCGGAGCAGGCGCTTGCAATGTTAGGTGTACTAAAACCAGATCTTATTTTATCGGATTTGAAAATGCCGGGCATGAACGGTATTGAGCTTACCCGAGCGGTACGAGCATTGCCGGAGTTTGAGGACACGCCCATTATTTTGCTGACGGCAGAGACCGACAAAGCCATGCAAATTGAGAGCTTCAAGGCAACGGCAAATGACTATCTCACCAAACCAATAGAGCGTGAAGAGCTGGTTCTGCGGCTGCAAAATCAGCTCGCTATTTCTGCGCTCGGTCAGCAACAGGCTGCAGAGCCAAAGGATGGCTTCGCCGATATTCAGTCTGACTATGTAAAATCTATTATCCCTGAATCGGCTACAGACAAGGACCGAGCATTTATACTTAAATTACTGACTGTCGTTGAACAGAATTATCAGAAAGAAAACTTCAGTCGTAAGGAGGCGGCGTCTGCCTTAGCGATGAGCGAAAGGCAATTGAATCGCACTATGGCCAAACTCATGCCAGACAACTTTACATTATTCTTAAAGCGTTACCGGCTGGAAAAGTGTTTACCTATGCTGGCAAATGGACTGCAGGTTACTCACATAGCATTGGAAGTAGGGTTCGGATCACCGGGTTATTTTAGTCGCTGTTTTAAAGCGGAATACGGGTGCTTGCCGACCCAAATGGAATTTACACAACATGGTGTAAAGTTAAAAGGCGATGAAAGCTAACACTAATGAGTAAAAAGCCAATTAATGTTGTGGCTCTTGCTGCGCCAGGTAAAAACGATGCCGAATATGAGCAAAGTCACCATTGGCCACGCCTTCGCGAAGAATCTTCTCCAATTCTGCTTTGTGTAAATACAACCAGGAGTCTTTATTTATAGCAACGTGCTGTTCGAGCTCCTTCGGAGGCTGAAAATCAGCTGGTCGAATACGAGTGTACAAGTTTTCGGTGATCAGCCTGGAAAAGGTACTTTGCCTGACGTGAAGAAACGCATCAATACGCCCTTTGAGCAGCAGGTCAATTTTTTGCTCCAGCGACACAGCCGGCACAATGTGCTCTTCGGGAATGTGTTTTAACAGGCTTTGTCGACTGGCACTCCGGGTAACGCCTATAGTGAGGTGATCGAAGCTGTCGATGGATTGAATTGTCGACTTGTTCCCCGCTAACACAAAAATAGCCAGACTAAGTGACTCATAGGCTGGGTTCAGACGTTCGGTGTTGCTACCAATAGGCGCGACGCTTGACACCCCAACCATAATGTCCAGTGTTCCATTGTCTATAGAACGTAGCCGTCTGGCATAGGGCATAGTGCCAATCTCACTGGGCACATGCAGTTTGTCTGCAAAGTAGGTTAAATATTGCGTATGCAATCCGTCAGGAAAGTTGGTCGAAACGGCCGAGCGTAATACATCATTGCCGTATACTCCCCATGACACTATGCCAAAAAGCAACACCCAATACCGCATAATGAACAGGTTCCTTTGCGAACGAATATCTCATCATACGGTAGCCGCCCTGACTTGCAAATAACCTATCAACATGCAGGCAACTGGGCGGATGAATTATTCCATGGACAATATTATTCGCACAAAGGCTTGCCCCACCAGTCACCGTCTTCTACGTATTTTACGACTAAGCCATTGTGAATCAGTAACGCATGGGAGTTATAACCGGTGTCCTTGCCCACCATATTCCGGTAATTGACGGTGGCACACACCAGGTAGCCGTAATACACATTATCTAATTCGTTGCCCAACCAGTACCGACGCGGTTTACTGATTGCAGCATAGTCAATAGAGTCAGGGTGAGTCAGATGATAACCGTAATACGTTTTTACGATATTCTCGTAGTCTGTGGGGTAACTGCCATAATCTGCTTCGTCAATTTCTTTCTCGGTTGGCAAGGTAGTACACCCAGTTAGCAAGGTTGCAATACCTGCTGCACACAACAACGCTTTGTTCATAATCATCCTCAAACAAAATTGATTATTTTCGTAAACCCGATATGGCGATTAATAACTTAAATCACAAGCACCGAACTTGCCGTTAAGGTAAATTCGTTGGTAAATCAGTGATAAATAGTACAGACTGGGCATATTTAGTACCAGTATCACTCGGTTATGAAAAAAGTCACAGCAATTATTAAACCCTTTCGATTAGAGGAAGTCCGTGAGGCTTTGGCGCAAGTCGGCATTAATGGACTGACTATTGGCGAAGTGCATGGTTTTGGTCGCCAAAAAGGGCACAGCGAATTGTATCGCGGTGCGGAGTACGAAATAGATTACGTGCCCAAATTGCGACTGGAAATTGTGATATCTGATGACCTGCTTGACCGGGTTTGTGAAGCCATTATAACGGCTGCCCGAACCGGTAAAGTCGGTGACGGAAAGATATTTGTAGCGGATGTTGAGAAAGCCATTCGCATCCGTACGGGTGAAAAAGGCCTGGATGCCCTGTAGGGGCCGAAGCGTGAAGGAGCGGTAGCAGGTGTTGAACAAAACTATCCAAAAAAACAAGATAGCCAGCGTGACCAAAACGGTATCTAAATGGCTGACCAAAGGTACGGTTGTGGGTGCATTGGCTACCATGCCGGTATTTGCCAAAGACATTGAGGTAACAAAAGCAGCAAGCCCTATCACCATAGATGGTGTGGCTAGTGAAGCTGCCTGGCAGCAGGCTGAATGGTTGCCAATGACAGAGTTAATGGTTGGTGACATGCCGACGCCAGAGGATTTCTCGGGCCGATACAAATTATTGTGGGACAACGAACAGTTGTATCTTATGGCTGAAATTGTCGATGATGTATTGTGGGACAACCACCCGGACCCGACCGACAAATACTGGGACGACGACTGCCTTGAAATCTTTATCGATGCCGATGCGTCCGGCGGTAACCACTTAACCAGCTACAACGCGTTCGCCTACCACATTGCGCTGGATGGTAATGTGCTGGACATTGGTCCGGACAAAGGGGAAGAACAAAACTACGTTATTTTGAATGACCATGCCAAGAGTCGTTGGACCCGTTCCGATAAAGCGCCATTTGCAATAACCTGGGAAGTCAGCATTAAAATATTCCCCGACACGTTTACCGAGGCTAAACCCGGAGAGCCGTTAGCATTAAGCGCAGAGCAAGTGATAGGCTTTATGCTGGCGTATTGCGATAACGATGGCAGCGTTGAGCGTGAGCACTTTGTTGGCTCTCACGCCGTCGAAGCGGTAAACGGCAGCAAAAACCTGGGCTATATCGATGCCTCGGTTTTCGGCAAAATCGTTCTTAAGCCATAGCTTTTTGCTGTTGCTTTTGCTCGTACATGAGCATGTCGGTTTGATGCAGCAACGTTGATAAATCTGTGTGGGGCACATCTATAATCTGAGCTCCCACACTGGCTGACACAGGCAAACTGAGTGCACCGATGCGCAAATCCAGATGCATCAGCCGCTGTTTAATACGCTCTATCATACGCTCGCCAATCGCCCGGCTATGACAATGACTCATGATCACAAACTCATCGCCGCCAAGTCGCCCAACAATATCTTGCGGGCGGCATTGCGCATTCAAGATCTTAGCTAATATTACCAATGCGTCGTCGCCTACTGCGTGACCATGAATATCGTTTACCTGCTTGAAGTTGTTCATGTCTATAAACATCATCACCAGGAAGCCTCCTTCATGACGATGCTGTTTCAGTAACTGATTGGCGGCATCTTCCCATCCACGTCGATTCAACACCGGACACAAGGTATCGCTGGCGGCATTTAAATAAGCCGCAATTTTGTCTTTCTGCAGCCGTTTGACTTTTTCTGAGGCGGCGACCGCCAGTAAAAATGCCTCAATGGTGACTGCAATGATTAAGGCGTAGCGATGCAGGAATTCACTGAAATGAGGGAGGTAGACTCTAAATATCATTGCCGCGAGCAACAGCAGTAGCGACACAAATACCAAACCTGAACAGTGAATTTTTCGAATCATGGCATAGATAGTCGCCACAATAATTGCCACCATGCTGAGCACCGTTAAACTGCCCATTGCGAGACTGGTAAAGTGGTTGTAGGGAGAGGGCAGTAGTACGGTTATCGCGCCCAAAAACAGCACCAGTAGACCCGCGTAGCGAATTAACATGTGTTCCCACTGCCGCAGTATCAACTGGAATTCAAGCAGCTTGCTAATAAAACGCTGTGCGGTATAAACAGTGAGTCCGGCGAAAATCAGTTTCAGGCCAACACTGTGTAACCAGGCTGCTTGCGGCAGCAACACTTTCAATACGCCTTCCTGAAGGACAAAAAAGAAACCAGCGCTGAGAATGTATGCGCTGTAGGCGTAAAAGCCTTCGTTTCGCAGGCTTCTGCCTAACACGCCAACATATAAACTGAGGGCAATACACAATCCGGCAAACCCGCTAATTGTCAGCAAATGCATATTATTGTATTGCTGAAATTGCGCTAGAGGAGCCAATTGCAATAGTAATTGCCTGTCTCGCTCTGCATCTACTGTGAGTGTGAAAGTGAAATTGCCCGCCGGAAGCAAATACGCGGCTCTGGCACTGCTTAACGGCACAATATCGACATCGGAAGCTGTAAAAATTCTTGGATTATTAACAATGTCTAAGGGAAAACTGAGTGCGCGTGGGCGATCGAGGTAACAATGCACCTGAATATCAACAATGCCAATACTCAGGTTTATGGGGGTATTTATTGCCTGGCGGGTTGGTTGAGTAACAATACAATCTGCCAGGGTATAACCCGGCGCGCAGCACAATAAGCAGAGTAGAAAACGCAACAACACTCTGTACATCTTTCGTCCATGAATTTAAGAATATACAAAATGCTATGTTACGATTTATAGACTAAAGTTGAAAGAGCAGGTCGCAGATTTATACTATCTTACGACCATTTAACTCAGCGGAACAGCGAAAAGCCAGGTGAGCAACGAGGCGTGTGTCGGGAGTTAATCTCCCCCAACAATTTGCACCTGGGCCAAATCGGTATCACCTTTTATTACCTTAAAGATGGCATCCTGCACCAGAGTACGCATGCCGTCTTGCATTGCTTGTTGCTTCATCTCTGCCACAGAGGCTTCTTTGTATACCATTGAGCGCAGAGCTGGCGTCATACCAAGTAATTCGTGCACCCCGGTCCGGCCGCGGTATCCGGTATCACCGCACTCTTCACAGCCTTTCGCTTTGTATAGCTCAAGCGGTTCCGGTAGGTTCAGTTCCGCCAGCAATTGCTCGCCATACTGGCGTTTAATAAAGGCCATATCGGTGTCGGTGGCGATATATTTTTCTTTGCAGTTTGAACATAAGGTTCTGATCAGACGCTGAGCCAGAATACCCACACAGGCATCAGAAAAGTTAACCGGGTCCAGACCCAAATCCAGCAGACGGGTAATGGTTTCAGGCGCTGAGTTTGTGTGCAGGGTAGACAATACAAGGTGGCCTGTTAGTGAGGCTTCAATGCCCGCATGCGCGGTTTCCTTGTCACGCATCTCACCGATAAGAATAATATCGGGGTCGGCCCGCAGGAAAGCGCGTAATGCATTCGCGAAGGTAAAGCCAATCTTTGGACTTACCTGCACCTGCTGTAGTCCGGGTTGGGTGATCTCAACCGGATCTTCTGCTGTCCAAATTTTCTTCTCAGGGGTGTTTAAGTAGCCGAGAATGGCATGCAGCGTGGTGGTTTTACCTGAACCGGTGGGGCCCACCACCAATAAAATACCGTGAGGTTTTTTAATCATTTCCTCGAGGCGCTGCATATTGGCCGGTGCCAGGTTCATTTTATCGATTGGCATAGCGCCCCCCGATGCCAGGATACGCATTACTACGCCTTCACCTGCAACGGTTGGAATGGTAGCTACCCGCACTTCAACCAGCTGACCACTCATACGAAATGCCAGCTTACCATCCTGAGGAACACGTTTTTCGGCGATATTCAGGTTAGACATGATTTTAATACGGGCGATTACGGCACTGTGGTGCGAGGCGGGTACCTGGTTTATGTCACGACATACACCGTCGATACGCATACGCACTCTAGTGGGCCCGTTTTTCTCAGGGTCTATGTGAATATCTGAAGCATTGAGTCGTTTGGCGTCATGCAGAATCCGGCTTACCAGACGAACAACTGCAGGTGCGTCGTCGGATAATTCGTCGATGTGTTCGTCCGACTCCTCGGCAGACGTGCCGATTTCGTCGAGGATTTCACTCATTTCGCCTGGCGCGCCACCGCCTACAGAATCCCCTAAATACTGTAAAATATGGTTAGGCAGTCCTACCGCGATATCGTAGCTGTCTATACCCAGCGCGCTTTCGATTTCCATCAACAGCGAAGCATTATTAGGCTCAGCCATTAATACCGTGGGCTTATCCCGGGCGTCAGCAATAACTGCTACAAAATTGCGCTTCAGGTATGAGCTGTTGAGTTTGCTTTCACTCTGAAACAGATGAAACTTGTCCGGGTCGAACGGAATAAATGGCACCTGATAATGAATAGACAGCGAATTCCCAAGCTTGCCTTCATTTATGCGATATTCCGACATTAAGCGCTGAACCGTCTGACGCATGTCTGCACTGGATTCTTGCAGGTCTTTCAACGCCTTTTCACTGATCAGTTCTTCGTGCAGCAGCAGGTCGAAGGGGTTTTTCGTTCCACCCAGTTCATAGCGGAATTTGTTGCCAAGTACTTCAGTTAGCGCTTTAGCAATCGCCATGTCGCGGTTGGTAAACGGCCCCTGCTCTTTGTTGATAATTTGCATTACGCCCATCATCACACCGGCGTTTAAAATGGGCATGCACAGAATATTTCGGGTTTTGAAATCGCTGCTTTTATCAAAGCGGTCGGCAAATCGCAGGCGGGGGTGAATAGCCGACAATTCTTCAGTGTCGTAAGGGTTAGATATAATCAGCGAACGCTGCGACAACGCCACATAGCCTGCAATCGACAACGGACTTATCGGTACTTTGATTTCGAGAGTTTCTTTACCCGTTTTAAACCTGGCGACCAAATCCTGATGTTGGCGGCGACGCTGGAAAATACTCATGCGCTGAGCATTAAACAAACCCAGTATCAGCGGCTCGAGATCTTTATAGGCATCCATAAGCGTAGGATTGTTCGCTAGGATGGTGTTGATATCGTTAAACACCTGCTGATGATTATTTTGTTCAGACATACACTACAACATTTAACTGGAAACAGAGATCAAAACACTCAGTGGGTGGCAATGCCACAACTGACTGGCTGTGCGGGCTTCGTATTTATTCGTACAAGTAGCCCAAATTACTAACGTTTGCTTTAGTTTAGCACCATATACCCTAAGTACACGCCGGGCAATAGTCTATAGGGCAAAGACGACGTAAAGCGTCAGGCCGGACGGCTAGGCCTGGCATTTAGTGTTACGTCCAACCTTACCATTTGGATGCACATGCGCTAATCGTCGTCTTTTACGTTGTGTCGGAGAGACACGTCTATTGTCCATTCGCCAATATGCATTTGCTTATATTTGGGCGTCTTGTATTCGATACTGAGGTCACCCAGCGATTCAATCAACGGGACTTCGGGCTGGTTTTCATCAGGATGAAGCGTTTGAATTGTCAACGATTGCCAGGCCTGCTGGACGCGGGCGTACAGGTAAAATGAACGAAATCCGTTAATACTCTCTTGTATCAGCAGGTACTCCATTTCGCCATCGTCATTGGGGTCGGCTTCCAGCAGATACATGTGTTTGTTGTTCATTAAGCCCCAGCGGTTTTGGCTACGGTCTGTGTAAATTTGATCCAATAGTTCGGTTGGAGCATTGCACCCATTAAGACACTCAATGTTGCTTAACACTAACAGTTTGTCATCTTCACTGTTTAACGGCTCATTACTCATATAAAGCCGATTCAGTCGAACAACAAAGTTTGGGTTCGTGGTTTTGTAATCTGACTTCCATTGCTGAATAACGTCATAGCCGGGCTTGGCAAGGTGGCGCTCAAAGTACTGAATATCGATTTCTTCCAGGGTTATATCGCCTGAAGAAAGCCGGGCTACCTGGTCCTGAACAGTGAGCTTTCTGAGATCGAGAACCGGGCTGTTGATGGCTATAAGTACCAGCATAAACACGCAACCCATCGAGACATTGACTTTACCCAGCGAGCGAATCCATGCATCGCGTTGGCGTATTATCCCAGCCACATAGCCAAGCGCAAACAACGCCAATAAGGCCCAGACAATCATTCCCCAATAACGGCTCAGCGACCAGCCATATTGATCGATACGCGCGGTGAGACCATAAAATACCAGTGCGCTGTAGCAGGGAAGCAGAAGAATACCCAGATAGACAAAGCGATGTAATAGCAGGCCATAGGGACGCTCTTCAGCGTCGTTTTGATACACGCTGTTTAGGGCAAATAGAATGCATGCCTGCATCCACAGAATTAAATAGCTCCCCGGTCCATTTTCCCAAATCGGCGCCAGCCCGGTGAATGGCAAAGCAATGAGAAAGAGCAGAGAGATAAACACCAATAGCACCAACAGGTATTTGAGCAATGCTTGTTGGAGCCGCTTAATGGTATCGACAATAAACGTAAGGCTTCGAATAAGAATGATGCCAAAGGCTAGCGCCATCGACAAAATAGGATAGTAAAACCATTCTTCGGTAAACAATTCATAAAAGAAGTCGACGTTAATGACCTTGAATAGCCCGGCCCAAAGCATCAACACGCCCCAGGTAACCAACGTGAACACCAGCGCCAGCCCGAAAGTAAGCAGGTTTCGCCAGGAATAGCTAAACAGCTTTGGGTATGCAAATGCCTCTTTATTGGCCCAGACTTGCAAGTACATCAGTACCTTGAATGTTAGCAACGCAGTGGAAAAACAAAACGGAAACAACAAGTTTTCTACGTCAGCAAAGGGCAGCGGAATAACCTGCAGGCCGGTGTAGTAAGCCAGTGAAGAACAGAGCAAAGAGAAGCCAACAGCCCCCAGCGTAAGTCGTTTAATGTTGTGTTCATTGACCGCTAACAAGAAGAGCGTAGGGCATATCAGTACAAAGGCGTAGAGCGAATATAGTGCAGTAGGTGAGGTGGCCGGCCAAAAACCAAACTCAATAGATTCGTGCAGAATGAGTAGGCAAAAGCCCTGCACTAATGCAACCAACAGCATTATTAATGTGGGGTAGCGCGACGTATCCATACGGTATCATCCTGAATTGTAATGCATTCCAATGTACAGTAAGTTGGTAGTACAAAGAAAGCCTGTCAACTTCACAGGCAAAAAACAAAAACAGGACTCAGTAAATGCCCGGACAACAACGAACGCTTACCCTGCGCTTTTTAGCAGAACCTGCAGATGTGAACTTTGGTGGAAAGGTTCACGGCGGCGCAGTAATGAAATGGATAGATCTGTGTGCCTACGGATGCGCAGCAGGATGGAGTGGTAAATACTGTATAACGGCTTATGTCGGTGGCATGCACTTTGTAAAACCTATACTGGTTGGCAGTATGGTGGAGGTAGATGCCAAGGTTATTTACACCGGCAGAACCTCTATGCATTTGCGTATTCACGTACGAGCAGGTGATCCCAAAAGCACAGAGCGCGAATTGTGTACCCATTGTATTGCGGTGATGGTCGCAATGGACGAAAACGGCAAACCAGCGCAAGTACCAGAATGGATACCAGAGACAGAGCAGGACAAACGTCAGCACGAGTCAGCGGTTAAACTCATGGAAATGCGAAACAGCATACACGAGGAAATGACCACGTATCTGGACGCCGATTAATTGCCAGAATGCTTCCGGTAAAAGCTAAAAGTAAAAGAGAATCGCAATCTAACCCCTTCTATCTATAAAAGTTCCTAAGCGACCGCGGAATATGGTTGGAATGATTAGGACAAAATACTGCTCATGTCATTTTGGCATAACCGGAGTTACTCCTGCCTCCGTTTCAAAAGCTTAAATTTGAGCAATGGGTAATTTGAAAGGCCGCCCTAAATCATACAGATAAGGGAGTGGGTTTCTTGCTAAGTCTCCAAATTTACATTCTATGGCAGTGAGATTTATATATTTCGCAGGTAGATTTGCATTCGACGTTGGTGGTCCTGGTGATCAATGAAAGCTCTGGAGGATTAAATTGCGGGTCATAGAAGTGTTTATGTATGGTCGAAGGTGTGCTTATTATCATTCGTTTCTACAGGAACGAAAAAGGGGGGGGACGCCTAGCTTAAATTTTGCTGCGGCTAAAATTGGAATTATAGACGGTCCATTTATTATGGCAGCTTTGCTATTGATTGAAGATTGCTTTTCTTTTGGTGGCACCCCAATTTTATCTAGTATAGACAACATCGAAATGTACAACTATCGAGGGCTGTGGTGGCCTGTATTTCTTTATGCCGCCGAAGTAATCTTTTTTAAACTGGATGGAATGAAAGATATTATTCAAACTATGGATTCCATGACTGATGGAGATTACAGAAAAACTAAAAAATCAGCTATTTTATATGGAATATCCATGTTGATTTTTGGAAGTGTATTTTTGATTTTGGTAATAAAAATATTAACATAGACATATTAGTACATACGTTCATACACAGTTGAACACCCAGTCTAAGTAGGTATAAATAGTGACAATACCCAAATATTCTTTGCAAAAGAAGATTCAATAGATGAGTCTGTGAGATTACAACTTATAGGGTTTGATGTTGCTTCTGGCGAGGCATTCGCAACTGTAGGCGCGCAAGACGTTGATGGAAATGCCCGTCTGGATGCCTCTGTTTTGTAATTGTCCGAAACAAGAGTAGCTGCGGTGTCAGAACGAACCGGTGCACTTGTATTATTCAGTTTGCTGTAATTTGCACCATTATATTAATCAAAACGGACAAAGCTGCCTCTACGTATAAAGGAGGCGGAATTTAACGTATCAATTTGTCAGCAAGCCTTATCTGTCCGCTGTTGAGGTAACGCTATTCAAAATTTAATCATTTATTAATAATCTACAGTTGCAATAAAGCGATATCTCTGTATAATTCGCGCCCACTTGCCCTGTGTTCAACACAATTTGGGCATGGTTTCGGCCGCAGCCACACTGCTTTTAGGGTGGGTGCCAAAGCAACGTCGCAAGACGAAGCGGGCGTGTCAGAAACAAAGAACAAGGTTCCAATTGGGAATCACTGGTTTATACGCACATCTTTTCATCCCGTACGAAGGGGAGTGAGGAGATGATTTTTTTGTTCTTTCGATTGGAGCTTAATCGATGCCAAATCAAAGAATTCGTATTCGTTTAAAAGCGTTTGATCAC